>LXNJ01000011.1_pt1 | contig 118943 bp, 90 predicted proteins | sample 809081 | NCBI WGS metagenome assembly LXNJ01 (sample SAMN04870510, study PRJNA318959) | sponge metagenome | biome: sponge; feature: marine sponge reef; material: water | host: Petrosia ficiformis | place: Greece: Milos, Mediterranean Sea | collected 2013-05-29 | depth 5-7 m
TGACCTTCTTGCCCGCAATCCCCTGGGCGACTTCTGCAAGCGTGAGCCTGAGCGTTATTCTGAGATTTTCGCCGGGTTGCCCGATCGACGCGCGGCGACGCGGACCTGAGCCACCCCCAAAAAAATCGCTCCAAGGACTCCCGCCCCCTGCAGACTGGGAAAAGATGTCGCTGAACGCACTGAAGATGTCCTGTACGTTGCTGAAAGGAGAACCGGTGGCTCCGTTGCCGCGAACCCCGGCATGCCCAAATCGGTCATACCGCGCACGCTTGTCGTCGTCGGAGAGCACTTCATAAGCCTCGGCGGCCTCCTTGAACTTCTCCTCTGCTCCCTTGTCGCCCGGGTTGCGGTCCGGGTGATAATGAAGGGCCTTCTTGCGGTACGCCTTCTTGATGTCGGAAGCCGTTGCATCGCGCGCAACGTCCAGTATATCGTAGTAATCTCTCATGGCATCTTAATGGATTCACGCGGCCACGATGACCTGCGCATAGCGAAGCACCTGATCTCCGTACATGTAGCCGCGGCGCACTTCATAGACTACCGTGCCGGCCTCCTTTCCTGGCATATGGGTCTGCCCAACGGCCTCATGGCAAGCAACCTCAAAAGGCCGATCCAAGACCTCCATGATGCGCACCCCAAAGGTCTGCAGCGCCGCGCTGAACTGCGTAGACACTGCGACAAGTGCCGCTTCCAGACGCGCATATGCACAGGACGCGTCTGTATCTTCCTGCTCATCCAGCGCCGCACGGAGTGCCTCGAGTACAGGTTGCAAGGCGTCGATCACTTCCGCACGCGCGCGTTGCTCTTCGTACGTCCGCTCCAGCTTAGCGCGCCGGGTGTACGCCCGGTAGGCCCCCGCGACGCGCCGAAGTCTGACGTGCGCTTCCTCCAGTGCCTCTTCCAGCGTAGGCGGCGTAGCATCGTCCGCAAAATCGTCTGTTGTATCATGTGCGGCATCGTCCGCTGGCGCGCCTGTCGCGGTGCCAAGCGGCACTGGTGCTTCGAAGGCGAAGCGTGCAATCGTTTGTGCGAAGACCTGGTAGACAAGCTCAGCCCCGTCCTTTTGCGCGTCGTAGGCCTCTGCGGTCAACGTCGGCATCGCATCCAGCCACCGCTGCAGGTCGTCAAACACGGTAAGCGACTCCTCAAGCACCGCCTTGCGCGCACGCTGGGCCCACTGCGGCCGCTGCTCCTCGGTGCGCCGCCTGAAGTTGTCAAAGTCGCGCTGGAGCCGCTCGCGCTGATCCTCGACCGCAAGGAGCGACCGCTCAAGTGCCGCGATGCGCGCGGTCTCTGCAGCCTGGGCTGCTTCCGCAGCCGCCGCTGTGGCAACCTCCGGGTCGCCATCATCCGGGGGCTCCTGCTCCGCTGAAGAGACGCCACTGATGCCTGCATCGGTGTACGCTTCCTGCGCGCCCTCGGCCTCCACAGCATCCACACGTTGCGGCTCCGCCGGCGCGGAGGCCTCGTCCGCACCCTCCAGCCTGCGCGCACCATTGGCTGATGGCGCAGCGCCGACATCGCTGCACGGCATCTCATCCGGCGCTTCCTGCTCCATGGTCGTTACCGTGGTCTCATTCGTCTCCATCGCGCTGATCTATCGCTGTATCGTTTGACTTATCGCGGGGCGGTTGAGCAGTGATGCCATGTTCTCAACCAACGCTATTGCCCGTTCGTAGTCCATCCGCATCGGCCCCAGAATACCCACGGTGCCCACGGACTCACCGAGCTGGTACCGCGCAGTAACGATTGAATAGGCCTGGGCGGTGCTCTGGTTGATTTCGCTCCCAATGCTCACCGCAGCCTGCCCCATCACATCCGCTTGGCGCTGCCCCTCAAAAAGCTGCACCACGAAGCCCTCATCCTCGATCATCCTGATGACATGGCGAACCTCTTCAGAATCATCGAATTCCGGTTGCCGGAGCAGTTGCTGCGTACCCCCATGGCTGACCCGACCCGTCACAGAGTCGCTGAACAGCACGGCCTTCTCCTTGAGAATCAGTTGAACGATCCCCGTTTCATCGTCATCAAGGTCGCGTGTGCGGTCTTCGTACGTCCGGCGGATCTCATCCAGCCGCAGCCCAGCGAGCCGCTCGTTCAGCAGCTGTACGACGCGATCCAGCGCATATCGCCTGATATCCACGCGCGTTTCGTAGATGATGGTTTGGACCAGTCGGTTGCGCACACTGATGACAATCATGACCCGCGGCACCGCGAGCGGCACCACATCCAAGCGCTCGAGAATTCCCGTGGATATCCGCGGACTCAGCACCACGCCCAAAAGCCGTGACATCCGGCTCAAGATCCTTGAGCCCTCCTTAAACAACTCGTCGGCATTGTCCATGAGCCGATCCAGCTTCGCCTTGAGCAAGCGCTTTTCCACGATGGACAGTTCGGGCAAGTCCATCAGGTCGTCCACAAAGACACGATAGCCCAACTGCGTCGGCATCCGCCCCGCTGAGGTGTATGGATGGCGGAGATAGCCCCAGGCTTCCAGATCCCCCATCGTGTTGCGCACCGATGCAGCACTTAGACCCACCGGATGCCGACGGGTCAGCGTTCGCGACCCTACAGGCCCTGCGGTGTCTATGAAGCTGCGCACAACCAGGCGCAGAATCATCTGCTCACGCGGCCCCAGTGGGCGTTCTAATTCCCTTGACGCTGTCATCGTCCAATATGCTCATGTAGGCTCATGCAAGAGTCTTGCCACCGCCATTTGCTGCACACCTTGAACCCCACGGTGGCAGGTGTCTGCCAGATTTGCAGAGTACCCTTTGCAAGGACGGCTGTTTCGCACGGCGGCCCTCAGCGCAACATGCAGCAGCCGTCAGCGTATTCGTTGGTACACTTTGCTTATTGCCACCAATACGAAACAGACCGTGCGTTTTTTGTCCGCACTCGCCGCCAGCGTCCTGGGCACCTTTATCGCGGTGGCCCTTGTGATGTTTGTCGGGTTCATGTTCTTTGCCGCGCTCTTGGCCACCACGGCTTCCACCTCCACCGTTCCCCGCGCCGGCTCAGTCCTGGAGATCCAGCTGTCGGGTGCTGTACCGGAGCTGGCATCCAATGACCCCATAGACCAGGTCCTCAAGATCTCCCCGGCCTTCGATTTGCCCAGGCTCAAGGCGGGACTCAAGCGTGCAGCGACTGACAACCGCATTGAAGCAGTGTGGCTCCGCACGCACGGCATTGCCGCCTCTTGGGGCACCCTGCAGGAAATCCGCCAGGCGCTCATCGAATACAAGGAGAGCGGCAAGCCGCTGATTGCCTCCAGCGGAGAATCCTTCATCACGGAGAGAGACTACTTCCTGGCCAGCGCAGCAGACGAGGTCTATGCAGCGCCTGGCTCGTTTTTTGAATTCAACGGCCTGTACGCCCAGACTTTCTACTACAAAGGCCTTCTGGACAAACTCGACATCGAGCCTACCATCGTGCGGGCCGGTTCCTTCAAGTCGGCCGTTGAGCCGTTTATGCGGACGGATATGTCCGAGGAGAGCCGCCTGCAGCTTCAGACCCTGTTGCAAACGCATAGCGAGGTTCTGACCACAGCCATCGCCGAAAGCCGCAGTACGACGCCGGATCACATCGAAAGGCTGATGCGCGACGAAGCTTTCATCACCGTAGACGACGGTCACCGGGTCGGCCTGGTGGATTCACTGCTGTTTGATGAGGCGGTGGAAGACGCCATCAAGGACCGCATTGGCACAGCCTCGGAAGACGCGCTCAAGACCATCAGCCTGGGCGCCTACGCTTCATCAGCCGCGCCCGCGAATACGGGCACGGAAGGAACCATTGGCATTGTCTATGCCGTGGGTGCCATCGTTAGCGGAGAAAGTAATGTCGCTGGTGGCACAGTGGGCTCGTCCACATTCGGCAAGGCCATGCAATCGGTCCGCGACAAAGACGATGTCAAGGCTGTGGTGCTTCGGATCAATTCTCCGGGCGGATCGGCGATCGCATCCAATGCCATGTGGCAGGAGATTGACAAGACGGCAGCGGTCAAGCCGGTCGTCGTGTCGATGGGTGACCTTGCTGCCAGCGGCGGATACTGGATCGCCACCGCGGGCGACACGATTGTCGCTGATCCCACAACGCTGACCGGATCCATCGGCGTCTTCGGGATGCACTTCAATGTGGGAGAAATGCTGGAATCCAAGTTAGGTGTAACCACCGACCGCGTTGCCACCAGCGATTATGCGGATATGTTTTCGGGCATGCGTCCGCTGCGCAGCGAAGAACAAGCGATGCTGGCACGCGTCATTGACGCAACCTACTCGGATTTCCTGAACCTGGTCGCCGAAAGCCGTGGGCTGGATGTGGATGCGGTGCACGCCATCGCGCAAGGACGTGTCTGGACCGGAGCGGATGCCATGGACATTGGGCTGGTGGATGTGCTGGGAGGCATGGACACAGCCATTGGCATCGCAGCCGAGCAGGGTGGTCTTGATCCGGGCACCTTTCGCCTCCTTCGCCTGCCGCAGCCCAAATCATTCATGGATGAACTGGAGGACGCCCTGCTGATGCGTGTGGGTCGCCTGCTGCGCCTGTCGGTTGCGCCACCCCTGGTGCTAGAGCCGCACGCAACGCTTATTGATGAAGTCGTGCGCATGCATGGCACTCCGCAGTCGCGCATGCTGCTTGACATTACGATCAAGTAGTCGCGGGGCTACAATAGCACCCTGCCCGTCATCGCAGGCAATAGCGGCTCGCCGAGCAGCGCCAGGATGGTTGGCGCAATGTCGCCAAGCTTGCCGTGCTGGATGGGTCCGTGGAAACCATTCTTGATGATCAGGTGCGGCACCAGCGCCGTTGTATGGGCCGTGTGCGGACTGCCATCAGGGTTGCGCATCTTGTCGGCATTGCCATGATCTGCCAGGATGGTTACGCTGTAGCCGTGTGTGCGGGCCGCTTCCACAACGGTGCGCGTACCGGCATCGACCGCCTCCACGGCCCTGACGGCAGCGCCAAACACACCGGTGTGCCCCACCATGTCAGGATTGGCAAAGTTGAGGCACACAAAGTGATACTTCTCTTCGGCGAGCGCAGCAGCGCAGCGACGCGCAACCTCTGGCGCACTCATCTCGGGCTGCAAGTCGTACGTAGGCACCTTCGGCGAAGGAATGAGGAGCCGGTCTTCGCCAGGAAAGGGCGTTTCCCGGCCGCCGTTGAAGAAGTATGTCACATGTGGGTACTTCTCTGTTTCGGCGACCCGCAGCTGACGCGCACCGCGCGCTGACAGCGCCGCGCCGAGGGTGTCGGACAGATCCACCTTTTCGAAGGCCACCGGTAGCGCAAAGGTGCGATCATATGGCGTGAGCGTGGCCATCAGAAGGTTGGAAGGCCGCCGGATTGCCAGGGGGGTCTCCTGCGTAAACGCGCGTACCAACTGTCGCCCCCGGTCTGCGCGAAAGTTGAAAAACAAAACGGCGTCATTGTCGGCGACGCGCCCGCTAGTGCCATCTCCGCAGTCCACCCGTGCAGGTGCCACAAACTCGTCCGTGACGCCTCGGGCATAGCTGTCCTGTATGGCCGCATCGGGGCTACTGAACACCTGTCCCGTCCCTGCGACGAGCAGGTCGTAGGCAATCCGTGTGCGCTCCCAGCGAAGGTCACGATCCATGGCGTAGTACCTGCCGATGATGCTCACGATGCGGGCGGCCGACCCTATCTGCTTTTGGAATCGCTGTACGTACTTCGCCCCGCCGTGTGGATCGGTGTCGCGGCCATCGGTGAAGGCATGGATGCACAGGCGCGCGGGCGGCACACCCGCCCGGCGGGCCATGGTACATAGCGCGACCAGGTGATCCAAGTGGCTGTGCACACCCCCGTCGGAGAACAGGCCCATCAGGTGCAGCGTGCTGCGATGGCGCAGCACGTGCCTGGCAACGCGCTGCAGCACTTCGTTCTTGAACAGCGTTCCGTTTTCTATTGCCAGGTCAATGCGCGTAATCTCCTGATTGACCGTACGCCCGGCGCCCAGGTTCATATGCCCAACCTCCGAGTTGCCCATCAGCCCGCTGGGTAGTCCTACAGCGCGTCCTGATGCCTCAAGGGTCGCGTGTGGGAAGGTGCTGAACAGGGCATCCAGGTACGGCGTACGGGCATGGTGGATGGCGCTTACGCTGGGATCTTCCGCAATGCCGTAGCCATCCAGAATGATCAGTATGTGGCGCTGGTGCAGCTGAATGCTGCGAAGGGGCTGCATGCTTTGTTGCAAAGCTAGATGCGATAGTCTCGCACGGTCTTGGTGGTCATGCCCGTGCTTGACCGAAACACGTTCATGGAGCCGCAGCGGGGGCAAGCGTTTTGGGACACGCCCGCACGGTCGGTTCGCGCAGCACAGTGATCGAAGTAGTGGCGGCGCGTCTTGCAGTAGTAGGCACCTTTTGATGGATCCAGCCCTTCCAGAGGCTTCGGCAAACGTTGGTGCGCCGCGTAGTACTGGCAGGCCGGCACTACCACACATGAGGCGCACTGCGGGCGACGTGCTGTGCAGGTGTAGCGGCCGTGCAGGATGAGCAGGTGATGTGCCTCGCCCCACGACCCCCGCGGCAGGACTGACTTAAGGCCGCGCTCAACCTTGAGCGGCGTGGGCGCGTTATGCACGAGGCCTATGCGGTTGGCCACCCTGAACACATGCGTGTCCACTGGAAGCGCCTCCGGGTCGCCGAAGGCCACCGATGCAACAACCTGCGCCGTCTTGCGTCCCACGCCGGCCAAGGTCAAGAGTGCCTTTTGCGTTCGGGGCAGTTGCCCGCCATGCTGCTTCTGGACCTGCCGGGCCATCCGCACCAGGCTCTTGGCCTTATTGTTCGGGTAAGAGATGCTGCGGATGAAGGGGACGACATCGGTCGGCTCGGCCTGCGCCAACGCCGCAAACGTCGGAAAGGCAGCAAACAGTTCGGGCGTAACGAGGTTGACGCGTGCATCGGTGCACTGCGCCGAAAGGATCACTGCCACGATGAGCTCGTACTCATCCACGTATGACAACTCGGTGGCCGGCCGGGCGATAACCGTACGGAGCTGTTCTAGCGTAAATGCGGCGCGTTGCGTCCGGCTGTATCCCTCCGGTTTAATCACGGGCACCTTCTAACCGTTTCCCTATGAGGACGTTTCGCTGGGCTATCGCCGCCACGCTGCTTGTTGGCGCGCGCCCTACCGCAGCGCAGCTGACTGAGCTGTCTGACGCGGCGCAGGTGTCGCTGGTTACCATCTATCCCGGCGAGGCCATCTATGCGTTGTGGGGACACAGTGCCCTGCGCATTTACGACCCTGGGCGAAGCCTGGACATCTTATACAACTATGGCACGTTCGACTTTGGGGACCCGCTGGCCTTCGTAGCGCGCTTTGCCTATGGAAAGCTGGACTACGCACTGTCGCGGCAGCACTACCGGTTGGCCGTAGACCATGCGCAGCATGTGCAGGGTCGCAGCGTGGTGGAACAACACCTGCGCTTGAGTACCGCGCAGAAGGAAATGCTTTTTCAGTTTCTGGAAGGCAACGCACGCCCGGAGAACCGCACGTACCGCTACGATTTCCTGTTCGACAACTGCGCTACGCGCATTCGCGACCTCTTTACCGAGGTGCTGCAAATCCCGCTGCCCGCCGCGGCAGCATCCACGGACACCTACCGGGAGATGCTGCGTCCATATGCATCAGGCCGCTCGCTTTTGAATCAGGGCATCAACCTGGGCATGGGACTGCCTGCTGATCAGCCGGTCACCGACCGCTCCTTCCTGCCGTTGGAGCTGATGCATGTCGTTGCGGCCATGCAAACAGATGCCGGCACCCTCGTCGCTCAGACTGACACGCTGTACGCTGCGCCGAGCGCGGCGGGACAGGCCATCCCGTGGGCCGTGCTGGGCGCGTGGCTGGCACTGGCGCTCGGCATCGCAATCTCCTTCAAGGGCGACGCACGGACTACCCGCGCCTTTGATGGGATCCTATACCTGCTCCTGGGTCTGGCGGGACTGCTTATTGTATTCCTTTGGCAGGTCTCACTCCACAACGTGACCCAGCCCAACTACAATGTGGCTTGGCTTTGGCCTACGCACGTCGTAGTGACCTTTTGGCGCGGCCAGGCGCGCTGGCTCCGCACATACCATCTGGCGGCCGCCATCACGGCGGTATGCTTTGTCCTGTTGATCCCCGTACTGCCGCAGAGCATTCCTGCCGCCGCACTCCCACTGGCGGCCTTGGCGGCGCTTAGAAGCATGCAACGCGCAGGCCTATTGTACCGCGTACGGGATTTGAACCCGTGTTACCGGCGTGAAAGGCCGGCGTCCTAGACCCCTAGACGAACGCGGCATGGGGTGACCGAGGGGACTTGAACCCCCGACCTCCAGGGCCACAACCTGGCGCTCTAACCGCCTGAGCTACGGTCACCGTTGCACGCAGCTGATGCAAGCCCCCGCCTTGCGGCAGCGTACACCGCCCGTGTAAAATTTACCCACAACGGCGGCCGATTGCTTAATCCCTGCTGCAAAACTTTAGCGAATCACGGAAATCTTGCCGTAGGCGACCCCTTCACCATTATTGCCTATTGCGACTACCAGATACAGTCCGGACGGTACCAGTGCCCCGCTGTGGTCCCGTCCGTCCCACACCGCCTTGCCGCCCCGCGCCGAGAATCCTGCCACCTCTTCGCCGTGAATAGCCAGGATCTTGATGTCGGTGGCCGCCACCAGCCCCTCAATAAAGATTTCAGGAGCCTGCTCATTGGTAATCGTTACCGGGTTGGGATAGACAAACAGGTTCTGCACGGCGGCAGCCGGACCTATGGCATTGCTCTGGTAGCTGACGAGTCCCTTGTCGGTTGCGATAAAGATCAGTCCCGTGTTCTCATCGACCGCAATGGCATTGACGCGGTCAGAAAACAGTGGAGTGTTGTGCGACGCAAAGTGTTCCCCAAGCTCAAAGCCGTGCGCATCGCGCACCACGTATACCCCTTCGTTGGTGCCGAACCACAGCTGCCCGGCAGGATCGAGAGCGATCGTGCTGATCTCCAGCCCGCGCAGCATGTACGAACTCTGCGACGCGACGGTCCAAACCGGCCAGGTGGCTTGCACCGTCGCGTCCGTAGCTGCCAATGTGCTGGAGATGAAGTAGGCGGGACCTTCATCGGTGCCGACCCAGATGCGGCCGCTGGCATCCTCGACGATCGCGTTGATATGCACGCTGGGCAAACCGCGCCCGGCCGCACCTCTTCCTCCGAAGTACTGGCACTGGTCGTCTGCCGGATCTGTAGGCGTTTCGCCCGTATCGAGCACTAGCACGCCGGTGGTAAGCCTGAGGTCCATGCGGTTGACGACCACAATCCACTTGAGTCCAGAGGAGTCTACGATGATGCGCCCCAAGGCGGTGGTAGTCCCCAGGTTCGTGCATATCGGCGGCGGCAGTGCGGTCCACTCACCATCAGCCGTCCTGACGTGCAGAGGATGGGGTGCGACCAGGTTGGTTACCCACAATGCACCGTCTGCATCATTGGCCATCCCCGCCACGATGACGAAGCTGGCCTCACCTGCAGCAGGCAGGAGCGTAGAGTTGGTGTGGTCGTAAATCGTAATCGCCTGACTGGCATCCACTTGCGCCAGTCCGTTGCCGCGCGACCCGGCCCAGGCGTTGCCCTGCGCGTCTGCGTAGATGCGCCAGTAGTTGCTGCGCCTGCCCAACTCGCTATAGAACCGTTGCGTAAAGCTTGTCCAGCGCCCTTCCTTGCTAAGCGTGTAGAAGCCAGAGCGTGCTATCCCCTCGACTGCCGCGGCCCACAGGTTGCCTTCCGCATCCACGATCAGGTCTCCAAAGGGGCTGTCGTACGGCCCGTCCGGGTAAATCTCTCCGGTAATCAGGGCCGGACGCGCATTACCGCTGGGGCGTTCGAAGTGGTTGAGCCCGGTTTCAGAATCGCCAATCCACATGTGGCCATCGGCGTCAACCACCAGGCTTCGCAGGTTGACATAGCCATCCGCCTGCACGACGGCACCGCCCGATGCAAAGGCCGCCAGGACGTTGAACGGGGTCATCACCAGAAGCCGGTCCGGCAGCGCTGCCAGATCAATGACGGCGCGTGTGGTCAGGTTGGTGTTTTCATAGTGGCTGTCAGCGCTGCGCTTGCCCAGCCCAAAGGCCGTACCCACATAGATGGTGCCACCAAATGCCTCGATGCTCAAGACATCAGGGGAGGGTCGCACATTACTCTCAACCGTCCAGGCGGTCGGATCCTGCAGGTTGGGCGCACTCAGCGGCGCATGGACCACGCCTTGATCCGTTGCAAGCCAGAGCCCCGGCCCCCCTTGGGGCACTTCTGCCAGTGTAATGTCCCGTACTGCAACAGGAGAAGAAAGCGTTCCAAGTTGGCTGTAGGTATCCCGCACCTCAGTGCGTGCAGGGTCGAACACTACGAGCCCAAACGCCGTGGCCACCATCAGCGAGTCGCCATACAAGTACAGGCGGTTGATCTCTTTGGACGGGAAGCGGTCGCTGCGCTGAATGTCAAAGAAGGTAGTAACGACTCCGGAAGCCAGGTCAAGCCGGTCGATCACACCGTCCGCGTAGCCGCTCCAGATCACGTCTCTGCGCGCATCGTATGCTATCGCACGCGCCTGGACATCGTACAAGCCTTCTGCAGCCGTATAACGGCTGACCTCTCCCGTGCTTGTGTCGTAGCGAAAGATGCCGCCGGTTGACCCAGCCCACATGGCACCGGGTGCAGGTGCCAGTGCGTTCACGTCGCGCGAAGAGGTGTGGGCTGTCCACTGAGCACGCGCGGAATCGGTTAAGCCTAATCCCACCAACAGTCCGCACAATACTATCACGACCCAGCGCATGCCTAAATCTTTTGCATGAGGATGACCATCTCCACGGCGGCCATCGCGGCTTCCCTGCCTTTGTTGCGGTGGTCGCGTCCAGATCGGGCGTGCGCCTGCGCGGCATCGAGCGGCGTGATAACGCCCAGCGTCACCGGAATGCCCGTGTCCAGAGCCACCTGCTGAATGGCGCGCACTACCGTGTCGCTGATCACCTCGAAGTGATAGGTCTGGCCCTTCACGACTGCGCCGAGGCATACAATAGCGTCAACGTTGCCGCTGGCAGCTAGCCGCTTGGCCACCAGCGGGATCTCAAAAGCTCCTGGACAGCGGTATACTGTGATGTTGGAAGCACCGCAATCAGAAAGAGCGGCCTTGGCTCCATCCAGCAGGCCCGCGGTCACCGGCTCATTGAAGCAGCTCACCACGATGGCAAAACGCGCGGTGTCTGCGCCTAGTGCTTCCCTTAGGAATGATTCTGCCACCTAGTCTGCGTAAACCTTGTGGCGCCTTGCGCGGGCCTGCGCCGCTGCAAGCCAGCCGTAGGGCACTGTACATTTGCCCAGCATCTCATTGGGATCTGGCCTGTGAAAATCTGAACCGCCGGTTTCGATCAGTCCGAAGTCATGTGCCAACTGCCTATAGTACAGTGTAAGCGGCTCATCATGCATAGGGTGTATCGTTTCCAGGCCATCCATCCCCATGTCCACAAGTGCCTGGATCGTGCTGGCGGCTGTGAAATGCCCCGGGTGCGCAAGCACGCCGATCCCGCCTGCCGCATGCACGAGTGCCAACGCATCTTCGGCAGGATACAGCGGCTTAGGGACATAGGCCGGCTTACCATCCCCCAAGTACAGCGCAAACGCCTCGCGCACTGAATCCACATGGCCGGCTTCCACCAGAGCTGCTGCCGCATGCGGGCGGCAAGGCGTTCGGATCGCGACCCAATCCAGTTCGATCGGCATCCCTTGTGCGGCCAGACGCGCCTGCATCTGCCGCATGCGCGTCCGTCGGTTCTCTCTAACGGTAGCCAGGTGATGCCGCAACGCGGGAAATGCCGTATCAAAGAAGTACCCCAGCAGATGGATATGCTCCGGCCCTACCGAGGCACTGAGTTCAACGCCCGCAGCCACTTCGACGCCGTAGTATGCGCCCGCCGCCGCGGCTTCCGCCAGGCCATCCACGCAGTCATGGTCGGTAATCGCGATCCCTTTCAGGCCCTTCTGATATGCTCTAGCGACCAGCGCAGCCGGCGACATGCTGCCATCTGAATGGTGCGTATGCGTGTGCAGGTCAACCCTGCGTACATCTACCATACCATAGGCTGCGCAGCCCTGTGCCAAAGCGGTACATTTGATACGAATTCGAGCGCCTTGTTGTTCTAGCGGCCCACAGTTCGGCCTCCTTTGTTGCAGCAGCGCGTATCCTTGCATCCATGTTGCGGCTTTAATCCTCTACCCATGGTCAAGCGCTTGCTCCACCCGGTACCCGGTGAACCCCAACGGAACACCGGCTCGAAGGTGACTGCCGCAAATATTGTCTTCTCTGTGGGCCTGAGCCTTGTGGTGCTGGGCCTTATTGCCACCTTCACCATTGAACCGGACTCGCTTGCGCTTTTGGTCCGCATGCAATGGTGGATGCCCCTGGCAGCCTTTCTTAGCGTAGCGCTTCGAGTGTTTCTGGGCGCTTGGCGCCTGCGGTTTATTGATCAGGACGGGCTGTCCTGGATGGGTGCGCTGCGCGCGCAGGTGGCCTGGGACTTTTTTTCCAATGTAACGCCATCAGCGGTGGGAGGCGGGCCGTTGGCTGCAGCCTACATTGCCCAAGACAGTAACATCAAGTTAGGCGATGCCACGGCTATGATGCTGTTCGCGATGCTCATGGACCAGATATGGTTTGCAGCGGCTATCGTGATCGTACTGGTCACCAGCCCCTTCATGGCGCTGATTCCCCCGAGTCTTGGCACGGCCGGCGATGTGACCTTTTCCGTCTACTTCGTGCTATTCTTGATATGGGTCTGCCTGTTCGCTTATGCCACCTTGGTGCGGCCCAAGGTATTGACGAGTCTGGTGGACTTTGTTTTTCGCGTGCCGTGGCTTAGGCGTTTCCACCCGGAGGCGCGGGGAATCATGTCACGGCAGCGCAAGCGCGCGGTGATCCTTCGCACGCAGCAGCCGCTGTTCTACCTGAAGAGTTTTGCCCTGACTATTCTGATCTGGCTCTGTCGTTATGCGCTGGTAGTCATCGTGCTTATTGGCCTCCATTCTGCTGTTGATCCGCTCCTTGCGACATTTCGGTCCGTGGTAATGATGCTGGGTGCGCTGGTTATGCCTACGCCGGGCGGTGCGGGCGGCGTGGAAGGCCTGTTTGCCCTCATGCTGGGACCGCTCATCCCTGCTGCCCTTCTGGCACCGGCGCTATTGGTGTGGCGGCTCCTAGGCTACTATGTATTCATCGCGCTTGGCGCATTCCTAACCGTCCATCAATTCCAGCGGACACTGCAGGCGCGCGCAAGTACCTCCGGCTGAAGAAGCTTCCCAGCGATACGAAGAAGCCGCACATGTGGCGCACGCGCAAGGATCCGTTTGCGGGTGTGTGGTACGAAGCCCGTGCTATTCTAGAGATGAATCCAGGTCTTGAAGTGACCGTACTTTTTGAGGAGCTACAGCGTCGTTACCCGGGCAGGTTCACCTTGGACCGCTGCGTACATTGCGGCGCGGGGACGTCTCACTGTCCCAGCAGTCTGGCAACGGCATTGTGTCCAGCGCGGGCGCCGCGGGCTTGGCATCACAGACGGAGAACGGCAGATGTCGGCGTCCCGCGCACGGCGCGACTTAAGCCGGCCCAAGCTTGAGCGCCGCTTTGAGCTGTCCCTCGAGGATCACCCCGGGGGGGGGGCATCGCCGGCATGACTTCCGGCACTATGAGCCGGCGCGGTGCCAGGGCAGATCGATCAAGATCGCATGGACCTGAACCAAGTCCTATGTGGCGAGAAGCGTATCCAAGCACGTACGGCACTTTCTGTGGACGTAGGCGTAGCAGAGGTTGCGTAAGTCGCTGACGTGTGATATACTTGTGCTATACTTCTGTCTTGCAAATTCGCAAACGGTATTATCATGCGTAAGCCTGTATGCCCCTGTTGCGACACCCTGCCCGGATAGCGAACCGCGAGAAAAAAAACGTATGGGTTCTCGCCTTCACTCACTACTGTACTGCCACCATTAAACGCACACGTACACACACGGCCCTGACCATTGCCTGCTGCCTGTTGATCGTCGCAGGCTGCGAATACGACATTGATTCAAAGGATGATGACACCCTGCCCGGCGTTGAGTTTGCCCAGGTTGATCCCTTCCAATTGGAGGCCTTGGAAGCTGTGATCAGAACACTGGCCGTGCGAATGGTGGACGCCTTTGAAGACAATGCTGCCTGCATTTCCCCGCCCTACGACAGCGATGATATAGCCTCACTGGAAGCTGATCTTGACGACTTGTTTGGGCAGCTGGGGCACGAGATCACTCGAGTCAAATTTTCTGATCAGCTGGCTACGCTGGACTCTACAGATTTTGCAGAAGTGGATTCTGCAGCCGCCAACATATTGAGGAGGGAGGCGACAGATCTATGGGGAAAGTATGAGGCTGGATGTCCAGAAATGGCCCAGGTTCGTGAAACGGCGGAAACGGTTTTCAATGAGCATCTCCATGTTATTAGAACCATGGACTCTAGTGCCCTTCAAGATTTTGTGGCCAGTATTGTAAATGACCAATACGCACAAGGCCAAGGCTGGTGCAAATTTAGGTGTTACGGCAGATCTGGAGCCGTAGTTATTGGATTAGCGGGATTTATAATTGTCTGCCAAGCACCTATGGTTCTGCCTGTGGTTGGCCAGATCGCTATGGGAACGTGCGTCACTATTGTCATAACTGCTGGAGCGGCTACCATTATTTCTCAAGCGGCTTACCTTTGGGAATGCCTCCAGGAATGCGACGAAGACGAACGTGCTATCGGGTCAAGACAGGGGGGAGGATTTAGAGGTGAAAAACACAATATTCAACAGCCCGCGGCTCGCAGCTTGGAAGCTGTTACCATTGATACATAGGGGGGGGGGGGTGGGCTTCGGCCTATGAGTCTGTTCCATAGTGAGAGTTGCTCAGTTGTGACCGGCGTGCCGTGCGCCGGTGTCTCAGCCGGCCCTACTTCATCAGCTGCATCCACCGCGTTACCGTAATCGTTCCTGTACGGAGCCGGTAGACGTAGGTCCCGCTGGCCAGATCGGCAGCGCGAAAGTGGACTTCATGACGGCCTGCTGTTTCGAACCGGTCCACCAGCGTGGTCACGTGACGCCCCAAAGTATCAAAGACGCGCAGGCGTACGTGGTCCGGTTCGGGTAGCTCGAAACGGATTGTCGTAGTCGAATTGAACGGGTTCGGGTAGCTCTGGTCAAGTATTGGGGCGGCCGGCAATGCACTGTCCTCGGCGACGCCAACAGTCGAAACCACATCCCACAGCCGGACAGTGTTGTCCCCCGATCCGGAGACCAGGCGCGTCCCGTCCGGTGAAAACGCCACGGAGTATACCCACCCAGTGCGGCCCTCGAACCGCAGGAACTGGTCGCCCGTGGCCACAGCCCACAGTCGGATGATTCCGTCCGACGATCCGGAGGCCAGGCGCGCCCCGTCCGGCGAAAACGCCACGGTTTTTACCGGCCCCGCGTGGCCCTCGAGCCGAAGGAGTTCATCGCTCGTGACCACATCCCACAGCCGGACAGTGTTGTCCCCCGATCCGGAGGCCAGGCGCGTCCCGTCTGGCGAAAATGCCACGTGGTCTACCCACTCAGTGTGGCCCACGAACCGGCGGAATTCATTGCCTGTGGCCACATCCCACAGCCGAATGGTTTCGTCCCACGATCCGGAGGCCAAACGCGTCCCGTCCGGCGAAAACGCCACGGAATATACGTCACCCGCGTGGCCCTCGAGCCGAAGGAGTTCATCGCCATCGCCCATGGTCACATCCCACAGCCGGACGGTTCCGTCGCCCGATCCCGAGGCCAGGCGCGTCCCGTCCGGCGAAAACACCACAGAGTATACCAAATGCGTGTGACCGTTGATTCGGCGAATCTCACCACCCGTGGTCGCATCCCACAGCCGGACGGTTCCGTCGCCCGATCCCGAGGCCAGGCGCGTCCCGTCCGGCGAAAACGCCACGGAATATACCGGCCACGCGTGGCCCTCGAGCCGAAGGAGTTCATCGCCCGTGGTCAAATCCCACAGCCGGACGGTTCCGTCGCCCGATCCCGAGGCCAGGCGCGTCCCGTCCGGCGAAAACGCCACGGAATATACTGCATCTGCGTGGCCCCTCCCGATTCGGAGGAGCTGATTGCCCGTGGCCACATCCCACAGCCGGACAGCACCATCCTGAGATCCCGAGGCCAGGTGCGTCCCGTCCGGCGAAAACGCCACTGAAAATACCCGCAATGTGTGGCCCTCGAACCGGCGGAGTTCATCGCCCGTGGTCAAATCCCACAGCCGGACGGTTTTGTCCCACGATCCCGAGGCCAGGCGCGTCCCGTCCGACGAAAACGCCACGGACAGTACTCCATTCGTGTGGCCCTCGAACCGGCGGAGTTCATCGCCCGTGGTCAAATCCCACAGCCGGATGGTGCCATCCTCAGATCCGGAGGTCAGGCGCGTCCCGTCCGGTGAAAACGCCACGGAAAATACCGACAATGTGTGGCCCACGAACCGGCGGAGCTCATTGCCCGTGGTCAAATCCCACAGCCGGACGGTTTTGTCCAACGATCCGGAGGCCAAACGCGTCCCGTCCGGCGAAAACGCCACGGAAAATACCGGCCACGCGTGGCCATCGGGCCGGCTGATACGGAGAATTTCATCACCCGTGGCCGCATCCCACAGCCGGACGGTGGTGTCCGACGATCCGGAGGCCAGGCGCGTCCCGTCCGGCGAAAACGCCACGGAGGTTACCGCAAGGGTGTGACCGTTGATACTGCGAATTTCATCACCCGTGGCCGCATCCCACAGCCGGATGGTTCCGTCGCCCGATCCGGAGGCCAGGCGCCTCCCGTCCGGCGAAAACGCCACGGAGGCTACCCCAAGGGTGTGACCGTTGATACGGCGAATCTCATCGCCCGTGGCCGCATCCCACAGCCGGATAGTGCCATCCTCAGACCCGGAGGCCAGGCGCATCCCGTCCGGCGAAAACGCCACGGACAGGCTGCGCGATCCGGCGGGCGTGGTCCAAACCTGTTGGCCAGCAACCGGGGCTGTGACCGCCAGCGCCAGAAGTACCGCTGCCGCGCGCAACCTGCAGCGCTGCAGCGTTGGGCGCCCTGGCCGGTCTGCAGGTCCAGAGCGCTCGAAAAACAAGGACACGGATTGCGGTGCGGTGGTTTGATCGTTCATGTTCACACAACGGTATGCAGGTTGAAGGCAGTAGAAGCGTCCGGCCTCCTGAGGACACAGAGGAAAGCCTTCGGAGACATCCACCTGAAGGCAACAGGTCGGAAGTCGATAGGTTCCCGACCGCATGACCGGAAAAAAGCCTTCGGAGACGCCCACCTGAAGGCAACTCGCCTAGGGGTTGCCCCCGAAAAACCGTCGGAAACAGGGAATGTAGGAGCACATGGCCTGCGCGTAAGCCCAACCGAGGAGCCTCTCCGACTTTACCGGCAAAAACCCGAATTCCGTAGGAATGAACAGTACCAATCTGCGTTCGAAGGCTTGGCCCGTCGGACATGCGCCAAACACGCTGGCATGTCCGGACAAGGCGTCTCCGCAGTCCGGGCCTGTCGGACAATCGGTCGCCGCCGTAAAAGATACAAGAGGGGCGGTGTATTCTGACGAAACAGGTCTTGGTAATCTGACTGAAACCGCCCACCTATCAGGGCCTGTGGGTGCGCTGGACTTGGCGCACGTTGTCGCTGGTTTGGGTTAACGGATATACGGAATTGATTTGCGCGAGTGGTCGCTCCAGCGCGCGTCGAGACGCCCGAAGCGGTCCGTTTTTTCAGTCTGTTGTGCTGCCCAGAAGTCTACGGGCCCGAGTAGGCTCGGACGGACGAATCTACAGATGAACGCCAGCCCCCTGCACCGTAGATTGATACTGCTGCACACCAAGGCCCACTCGCTCGCACCGCCACAGTAGCGTAGATGCCGTTGGGCTAACGGCGGCCGCGCGACCTGCGGCGCTTGGGCTTGCCCTTCGCAGCGCGGGCATCAATAAGACTTACCGCCTCGGCCAATGTGATGGTCTCCACAGACTGATCATCGCGCAAGGATGCGTTCGTCCGCCCATGCTTGACGTACGGGCCATACCGACCCGAACCTACGGAAACGTCTTTGCCAGTGGACGGATGTTGGCCTAAAACACGCATGGACGACCGCTTCTTGGCTGCCAAGAGCTCTAATGCGCGGGGCAGCGCGATGGAAAACAGATCATCGTCCGCCTTCAGCGAGGCAAAGGTCCGGTCCATGCGCACGTACGGGCCGTAGCGCCCCATGCCAACCACGACTACCGCGCTGGTCTCAGGATGGACGCCAATTTCGCGCGGAAGCGCCAGCAGCTGGATCGCAATGTCAAGGGTGACATCCTCTGGCTGGATCGACTTCGGCAGGGAAACACGCCGCGGCTTCGCTTGCCCCTTAACGGTCTCCCCCAGCTGACAATACCACCCGTAAGGCCCCTGCTTCAAGTAGATGTCCTGGCCTGTCTCCGGGTACTTCCCGAGTGGCGCCGCAGAGCCCGCACGCATCTGATCGGCCAACGCAGCTATCTGCTCGGCGGTCACATCACCCGGAAGCCAGTCCAATGGCAACTGTGCGCGCTGGACGACGCCATCAACCGTGGATTCCAGATACGCACCGTAGCGACCGACACGAACCTCCACATCGTTCCACTTGGGCGAAGTGATCGTTGAAATCTTCCGTGCGTCAACGGTAACCCTGGCATCGGCTACGCGTCGCGCCAATCCCCCCTCGCCCTGGTAGAACGAGCGCAGGAAGGCGGTCCTGTTGTGAGCACCGGCGGCAATACTGTCCAGATCCGCCTCCAAAGAAGCCGTAAAGCCCGTATCCACCAAAGGAGCAAAACTGAACTCCAACAGGTTGTTTGAAGCAAATGCCGTAAAGGTGGCAGCCAGCGCGCGCCCCGTCTTTTGCGCATAACCCACGCGCTGCACCCGCCCCATTACCTCCGCATAGGTGCTCGGCCGGCCGATGCCCTCCTGTTCCAGCCGCTGGATCAACGAGGCTTCCGTGTAACGCCTCGGAGGCTTGGTTTCATGGGCCTGCGCAACAAGACCCCGGCACGCCAACACATCGCCTTCGGCCAGACTGGGCAGCAGCTTTTCGCTCTTGGCCAGCGCTGCATCAGGATCATCCGCGCCCTCTACATATGCCCGCATGAAGCCGGGAAAAAGCACCGTCTGCCCAGTTGCCCTGAACAGCGCCACGGGCTCATCCTGGACCGCTATCGTCGCCGCGACCTTCCGCAGCTTCGCATCGGCCATCTGCGAGGCCACAGTGCGCTTCCAGACCAGATCGTAAAGTCGCGCCTCCCGCTTGTCGGTCAGCGGCAATTCCCGCACCGGCAGCATCTTGGTGCCCGAAGGGCGGATAGCCTCATGTGCTTCCTGCGCATTGCGCACCTTGCCCTTGTAACGACGCGGCTTGCTGCTGAGGTACTCGGTTCCGTAACGCGCACGGACGGCCTCACGACTAGCGCCAATCGCCTCGCTGGATAGCTGCACTGAATCCGTGCGCATATACGTGATATGCCCCTTTTCGTACAGCTTCTGGGCTACGCGCATAGTCTGCATTGCGGACCAGCCAAACTTGCGACCAGCCTCCTGCTGCAGCGTAGAGGTGATGAACGGCGCACTGGGTGATCGGCGAGCAGTCTTGGACACCACCTTCGTAACACGCCATTCGGCCGCCTGGATACGGGATTTCAGCGCCTTTGCGCGTTCCTCCTCCAGCACAAGCACCTTGCCCTGAAGCGACTCCTTGAGCACGCCCGTGGACTCACCAAAGTCCTTGCTCGTTGCTATGCGCTGGCTCCCAAGGTGGGTCAAGGCCGCTTCAAATCGCCTATCCCCGCTGGCTAATGTGGCCTTGACACTCCAGTAGTCAGCAGACACAAACACCATGCGCTCCCTTTCACGCTGCACCAGCAGGCGCACCGCAACGCTCTGGACGCGGCCAGCGGACAGCTTCGGCTTGATCTTCTGCCACAACACAGGCGATACTTCGAATCCCACCAGCCGGTCCAGCACGCGCCGTGTTTCCTGGGCATCCACCAGACGCTGATCAATCTGGCGCGTTTCGTCCAGCGCGTGCGCAATGGCGCTCCGGGTAATCTCGTGAAACACCATGCGGCGCACCGGCACCTTCGGCTTGAGCACTTCCAACAGATGCCACCCGATCGCCTCCCCTTCCCGATCCTCGTCGGTCGCAATCAAAAGCTCATCAGCATCTCGCAGCGCTTCCTTAAGGTCGCGAACGACCTTCTTCTTGGCGCTGCTGACCACATAGATCGGCTCAAAGCCGTTGTCAATACGCACACCCAGGCGCGCCCACGGCTCCTTGCGATACTTTGCCGGCACCTCTGCGGCAGCAGCAGGCAGGTCGCGGATGTGCCCCATGCAGGCCATGACCTTGTACCCACGCTTGGGCAGGAACCTGCTGATCGTCCGCGCCTTCGTCGGCGACTCAACAATGAGCAATCTGTGCATACGGCGTCCTCAAGTGATGACCATCGTCAGGGAGAAGCAGAAAGACCGTATAACGTACAGCAATACGGTTCGTTACACCCACTGGCGGGCTGACAGCGCAGCACAGGCCATGTCTTCATAGGTACTACATAATCTTACACGCTATTTTGCTGAGCTGTTGAACACTCGAAAATTGACTCTGAATCGAACGGCTATGGCCAATCAGTATGTATTCCGCTTTGGCAACGGAAGAACGGAAGGCAGCAGGGAAATGAAGGCGCTCCTGGGCGGCAAGGGCGCGAACTTGGCAGAAATGAGTGCGATCGGCTTACCCGTGCCCCCAGGCTTTACCGTGACAACTGAAGCATGCCGGTACTACAGCAAGCATGGCCACCAGTGGCCCACAGGGCTCGCAGAACAGGTGGCCGATGGCCTGGCGCATGTTGAGGAAGCGCTGGGCCGCAAGCTCGGCGACCCTGCCAAGCCCCTGCTCGTATCTGTGCGCAGCGGCGCGGCGCAGTCCATGCCGGGCATGATGGACACGGTGCTGAACCTCGGCCTGAATGACGAAGTTGTGGCAGGCATCGCAGCAGAAACCGGCAATACGCGCTTCGCCTTTGATGCATTCAGGCGCTTTATCGACATGTTCGGCAACGTAGTCATGGGCGTCAGTCACGACCTCTTCGAGCATGCCCTGGAACACATGAAGCAGCGGAAGAGTGTCCGAGACGACATTGACCTGGATGCGGACGATCTGATGGCGCTGGTGGCGGAATACAAAGCCATTTACGAAGACCATACGGCGCACGCCTTTCCAACAGACCCGCAGCAGCAGCTTCGGCACGCGATCAACGCTGTGTTCGGCTCCTGGGATAGCACCCGAGCCATAAAGTACCGGAAGATCAACCGCATCACCGGCCTTTTGGGTACCGCCGTGAACGTCCAGGCCATGGTCTACGGCAACATGGGTGACACCAGCGGCACAGGTGTCTGCTTCACGCGAAATCCGTCCACGGGCAAACGTGAGCTCTACGGTGAGTACCTGGTGAATGCCCAGGGCGAGGATGTGGTGGCCGGCATCCGGACGCCAAAGCCGATCAGCGAGATGGCGAACGAATTTCCTGCACAGCATGCTGAGCTTGTGGCCCAGACTACACAGCTCGAAGAGCACTATCAGAACATGCAGGACATTGAGTTCACCATCCAGAAAGGCAAACTCTACATCCTGCAGACGCGGAATGGCAAGCGCACCGGGCGAGCCGCACTGAAGACCGCCGTGGATATGGTGCAGGAAGAGCTGACCGACAAGGTGAAAGCAGTCCGGGACCTAGTGGAACCGGGCCATCTGGACCAGCTCCTGCACCCAGGCTTCAAGGACGAAGCCGGATACAAAGATCAGGTGTTGGCCACTGGGCTGCCAGCCTCGCCCGGCGCAGCAGTGGGCCAGGTTGTCTTTACGGCGGATGAAGCCGAGGCCTGGCGGGATGCCGGCAAGCAGGTCATCCTAGTGCGTATGGAAACAAGCCCTGAAGATGTGGGCGGCATGGATGCGGCCGAAGGCATCCTCACCTCGCGGGGCGGCATGACCAGCCATGCAGCCGTGGTGGCCCGCGGCTGGGGCAAGCCCTGCGTCGCCGGTTGCGGTGCCGTGGTCATCGACTACAAGGCCAAACTGTTCACGGTGGGCGGCACCACCGTATGTGAAGGCGATTGGATCTCCATCAACGGCTCCTCCGGTGAAGTAATCCTCGGGCGACAGGAGCTGGCACCCGCACAGATGAGCGATGACTTCAGCACATTCATGCAATGGGCGGATGAGATCCGGCCCATCGGCGTGCGCGCGAATGCCGACACGCCACAGGATGCCGCCAAAGCGCTGTCGTTCGGCGCTGAAGGTATCGGCCTCTGCCGCACCGAGCACATGTTCTTTGAAGGGGATCGGATCCTGGCAGTGAGAGAGATGATCCTGGCGGCATCGGAAAAGGCGCGAACCGCGGCCTTGGCGAAGCTTCTGCCATACCAGCGCGAAGACTTCGCCGGAATCTTTCGGGCAATGCCAGGACTCCCCATCACGATACGACTGTTGGATCCGCCGCTGCACGAGTTCTTGCCGCACGACACAGAGGGACAGGAAGAGATGGCCCGCGTCATGGGCGTGCCGGTTTCCACCGTTCAGGCAAAGGTGACGGAGCTCGAAGAATTCAACCCCATGCTGGGACACCGCGGTTGCCGCCTTGGCGTGACCTACCCCGAAATCACAGCCATGCAGGCACAAGCCATCCTCGAAGCAGCCGTGGAGGTGCAGGCCGAAGGCATCAAAGTGCTCCCCGAAATCATGGTGCCCCTCATCGGCACCGTGGAGGAATACGTCGACCAGCGGGACCACATCCGCGCGATGGCCGAGCGCGTATTCGCCGACAAAGGCAACCGCGTAGACTACCTGATCGGCACCATGATCGAAGTACCACGTGCGGCGCTGACAGCGCAGGATGTGGCCGCAGAAGCAGAGTTCTTCTCGTTCGGCACCAACGATCTAACGCAGATGTGCTTTGGATACAGCCGCGACGACGCCGGCAAGTTTCTGCCGATCTATGTGGAGCGCAAGATCCTGGCAGACGATCCGTTTCAGGTGCTGGACCGGCAGGGCGTCGGTCAGCTCGTGCGCTTAGGCACAGAGAATGGCCGGAAGGCCAATCCGCAGCTTAAGGTCGGCATCTGCGGCGAGCACGGCGGCGAACCATCGTCGGTAGCCTTCTGCTACCAGGTCGGCATGGACTATGTATCCTGTTCACCTTTTCGCGTCCCGATTGCGCGCCTTGCGGCGGCCCAAGCCCACCTGGCTGTGCAATAGGGGCATGCGCGTCTCGTGAGCTGGCTGTTTGGATTTGCAGGTCCGGTGACCCCGACCTTGCGGGCCAAGCTCAGTAGCCATCATGGCGCGCCCTCATGCAGCGCCGAGAGTAGCAGATACTACCTTAAGGCAGGCGGTCTGCCGGTAACCTGCCGGAAGGGGTCACTGCGGGGCGGTCAAGGACGATGGCTGGTGGTAGGCCTGGGCTTTGCGCAGCACCGCCTGCTTGACAACGAGGCGTGGGCTTCCGCGCTGTCCGGACCCCCGGAGACGCTGCGCCAGGTGGACGGGCATTTCGTGGCCGCTGTTGCGGACAAGGATCAGGTCGTGGTAAGGACCGATCAGTTGGGTACGCGAACCTTGCACTACGCGCCATATGCGGGCGGCTATGCGTTCTCCTCAAGGCTGGACTGGATAGCCGCACTCTGCGGGGGGCTGGATGTTGACTACGATGCATTCGGCTCGCACTGGATCACCTTTAATCAGCTCTCGACCAGGAGTCAGGTCCAAGGGCTGTCGCGCCTCGGGCCTGGAGGAGTGCTCACGCTGCGTGGTGGCAAAGCAGCGGCTGCGGAGCGCCTGTGGGCATGCGACTTCGGCGATACCGACCGGGATGGCGATGTCTTCACGCGCGCCCTGTCCGGATATTGTCGACCCTTGGGCATGGGCAAGGTAAGCCTGGGACTTTCGGGCGGATTGGATTCGCGGCTGCTTTTGGCGCTCGGCGCCGAGCACACGCATGTCTTTGGGCCGAAGGACCATATCGATGTGCGCCTGGCGCAGCGCATCGCAAGAGGCGAGGGCGTGCCACAGCGCCACCTGCACCAACCCTGCGGGGATGCTGAAAAAGCCTGGGGACTCCTGATGGCGCGCAGCGAAACCACGCAGGTTGTCTCTGCGGCCTCATCCGTGATGGATCTCGAGCATTACGTTGCCTTGCGTCGGGAAGGTTTCAGCATCATTGATGGCGGCTTTGGTGAAGTGGCCCGGCGGCAATTCATGAACCGCCTGCTGCGCTTTGGCAAGGGCTGGGCGAAGCCATCACAGGTCTTGCCACACATCCGTGTCGGACGCGCGGCGGTGTTCAGCAAGGACGCACAGGCGGCGATGACACGCGGGGCACTGCGCGACATCACGTTTCAGCGCGACGCGCTGCCCAACGGGATCAATCCAGAAGACGCCGCAGACCTTATCGGTGTCCGCACGCGGCTTCCCAACTTCTTTGGGCTGGAGCAGAACCGGCTCGACCACCTGGCTGCCTGCCTTATGCCGTTTGCCCAGCCGTCGGTCTTGCGGGCGCTGTTTCGGCTCCCCTTAGTCCTGCGACGTAATGGCACGCTGTTCAAGAGGCTGATCCGTTCGCGAAGGCCCGGCCTGGCTCGATATCCACTGGTCAAGGGCGCGACCGTTTATCCGTTCCGCCTGCCCACCCTGGGCGCGCACCTCGTGAGCCGCTTCAAGAAGAAGGCTGGACTAGCTTATCGCGACCCGCGACCCCACCAGTATCTCGAAGCGGTCAAGCCCTATGCGCTTGATCTGGTGCATGCCACCGATGTGCGTACGTACGCCGCCTACGACTACCAGAGGCTGAAGCGACTGGTGCTTGGCTATTACGAGGGCCAAACGGCCCTCGCCGGTTCCGTAGACTGGTGGCTGGCCTTTGAGCTGTGGCGGCAGACCCTCAAGGGACCGCGCTGATCCAGTCCGCGAGCGGATCAAAGGCCTGGCCAGGCTGCATCGGCTTGGCGCAGCATCCTCGATCTGACTGAATTCCACAGGGCTTGCGGAACATGATGGCCCTGACCGAGCAGCGATATCCGCTCTGAATGCTGCGAACAAGCAAGGACCCTACTGCGCGCTGGTCAAAGGTCGTTGCCGCGCGGCACAAAGGCCTGGATGCCTGTGATCGCTCGCCCCAGAATCAACCCGTGGATGTCGTACGTGCCCTCGTACGTGTTGACGCTTTCCATATTCATCATGTGGTGCACCACGCGGAACTCGCCGCTGATGCCGTTGCCGCCCAGCATATCGCGGGCAACGCGGGCAATCTCCAAGGCCCGGCCGCAGTTGTTGCGCTTAGCCAGAGATACCATCTCGGGCGCGGCGCGGCCTTCGTCCATAAGCTGCCCCAGGCGCCATGCCAACAGCTGCATCTGCGTGATGGAAGTGAGCATGTTTGCCAGCTTCGTCTGAATCAGCTGCATGGATCCCAGCGGATATCCAAACTGTTGCCGCTCCATCACATAGCGGCGCGCGCGATGGTAGCAGTCTTCTGCAGCACCCAAGGCGCCCCATACGATGCCGTAGCGGGCGCTGTTGAGACAGGTGAACGGTCCTTTGAGCCCGCGGATCTCGGGAAACACGCGCGATGCCGGAACAAAGACATCACGCAGAACAATTTCGCCCGTAAGCGAAGCGCGCAGTGACATCTTGTGCCCGGTCTTCGGAGTTGTGTAGCCCTCCGCGCCACGCTCAACCAGGAATCCGCGAATACGCCCGTTCTCCTTGGAAGCGTCCTTCACCTTGGCCCACACGACGGCCACATCGGCTATGGGGGAATTGGTGATCCACATCTTGGCACCGTTAAGCACCCAGCCGCCCTGAGCAGGCGTGGCCGTCGTTTCCATAGACCCGGGGTCCGAACCGTGATTCGGTTCCGTGAGCCCAAAACAGCCGATAAGCGCTCCAGTGGCCAGCCTGGGCAGAAACGTCCGCCGTTGCTCCTCGGTCCCAAACACATGAATGGGCAGCATCACCAGCGACGATTGCACCGACATGAACGACCGATAGCCGCTGTCTATGCGCTCCAATTCGCGCGCCACGAGACCGTACGACGTGTAGCTGACCCCCGCCCCGCCATACTCCTCGGGAATAAAGCTGCCCAAAAGGCCCAGCGCCCCCATCTCGCGCGGGATCTCCGCATGAAAAATCTCGTCTTGGTTGCCTTCCAGCGCGCGTGGCTCCAGCTTTTCCTGGGCGTACCGATGGGCGACCTGCATGATCATCCGCTCCTCCTCGCTCAGGAGTGCGGTCATCCGAAAGGCATCATCGGCATCAAGGTATCGGCGAGGCATATCAACTCATTAACTTTAACTCATTAACGTATAGTCGAGCACCTGATACGCCGTGCGTCTACGATTGATTTGGCAGCACGGTTTTTCCAACGCATTCGCGCAAATTGGTTATTCTACGGCAAACGCCGACCCGCTAATCAACGCCTCCTATAGTATGCGCGCATCTTGGATCGCATGGCTTGTGCTGCTGACTTTTGTTTGGGTGCCTGCCGCTTCATCGGCGCAGTCGCTACGTCCGCGGATCGGATTTGGGCTCACTACCACCGTGACAACAGACTCCGAGAATCCCGTCGGTCTTGGAGTGCATGTGCGCGGCTCGTTACCGGTTAATCCCGACCTTTCCTTTGGTGTAGATGCGGGCATAGCCGGATTTGTTTTTGGCGGTCGCGAAGAAGCATCCTACTACGCTACGCCGCAGGTGCTCGCCATCGTAACGTTGAATTCAGCGCAGTTTCGGTCACCCTACGTCCTGTTTGGACTCGGAGGATATCTGCCGCTGGGCGGCAAGACTGAACAAAGCGCAAGCGGGCCATCCATAACCCTCGGCATAGGATGGGCCGTGAGCTTGCAGCAAACCTCGGTCTACTTCGAACTGAAACCGTCGCTCGTCATCGCCAAGGATTCGGCCAAGCTCAACCTACCGCTGAATATTGGCGTAGTGCTTTGATCTCCAAAGCAACGCGGCGCAAGATGGACTGCAGCCGCTCCACATCGTCCCTCAGCAGCCGACTCAGCATCTTGCCCGCTTCCACGACTGCCCGGCTGTCGCCGGCCGGATGCGCCCGCTTAAGGCCTGACAGCACCACCACAAGAAGGTCCTCCGTAAAGGCCGAGGCCTCCGCGTTGATCAGCAGCACGCGCAGGAAGTCGTAGGGCGAAGCGATCTCGCAAATCGGCTGGGGCGGCACCGCGAACACCGGCGTATGTATGCGGGGCGGATATGGAGGCAGCATCTGCCGGATGGCCATGCCGAATTCGCGATGGGCTACGACCTGCACGCGCACCACCGTCCGAAGCAGCTCCATCACCTGCGGCATCTCGCGCCGGAGCTCGTCCTGCGTCTTTTCCAGCGCGACCGCCTTGCGTCCTTCATCCAGCGGCACCATCTCCACGTAACTCACGATTCCGTACGCCTCAATACCGTCCGCGGGCGCTACCTGAACCCACTGCCCGAGTGCAGACAGCTGCTCGTCGAACACATAACCTCTGCCAGTGGGCCATCACACTACACTACGGGCTCCGCTTGGAGAGCTGCTTGCGGCTGCTGACAAAGTCCGCATTGCGCCTGGCCATCTCCTTTCCAGCAAGCGATAGAACAGCATCCGGTCCTTCGCTTTCACCACCGCCTTCTGGTGAGCCTCCGCCAGTATCATGGGATAGCCATCGCCCTTTTCGCAGTCGCTGACCACCGCCGCGTGCACAAGATCAAGCAGGCTCGGAGCCGCTGCCACCCAGCGCAGAACCTCAACGCGTACAATCTCCGATGCTCCGCGCTTGGAAACAACCCTGAGGTAGAAGAAGCAGATGAGGTCCGCCGTGTCGTACGCGCTCAGGATGTGGGAATCGGACGCGAAGAGAGCCGAGCGCTGCCACGGCGCAAGAAATGGGCCTTACAACGACCGATCCAGTATGCCGGCGATGGTATCCTTTTGCGACTCCTTCGTCTCGCCCCCGCAGCCCGCGCAACAGGTTGACTACCTCCGTACTGTGGGGCATGCGCACGAAGGAGCAGATTGGAATCTGATGCGAACGAAACCGCGCCAGCTGCGTGGCATAGCGAGCAATGAAGTCCTTCTTCACACGATCGACCTCTATCCGCTGAAGCATCCAGCGAATCAGCGTTCCGTCCGCCATGGCAAGAATCGGGCGACCCGGTCGCTGCACCGCAAGTGTTAGATTCGCAAAGACTTCAAGCTCCATAAGATCCCGCTGGGCCGACACCACATCTGCCGAGATGTGCGGTACCTCCCCTCCGCTTATGTCCTGGCCTGTGCCCAAAAGCGTCGCGGCAGCCATCAGTGGACTTTCCAGCGTTCCGTACTGGAAGGCAATCTGGCTTATGTTGAGCAGATATACCAGCGGCATGATGTGGCGATCCGTGTATATCTGGGATTCATCTGTGGCTACAGCAGGCAGCGGCGTAAGCCGTGCTTTGGGCGTGCTTTGGGAGCGACGCTGCGCGTTGGATCCTCCAACGGCGTCGCCATCAGCCAGGACACCCTCAGGCCGCGCTGGTGCTGCTGATCCCAAGTATCCATCTGCGCGCGCAGCAGCTTGCGCGCCGTGGCCAAGGCCTTCTTGCGCGCGGGCCAAGCCTCCGCCTGCACCTGAGAAAAGCGCGCAAGCTCGCGTGAAAGCTGGGCAATGTTAAGATTGACCACCCGTCAGCTAATGAACACCCCTGATTAGCACCATGGCCGGGCTCTATATCCATGTGCCGTTCTGCAGACAGCGGTGCACATACTGCGACTTCTACTTTGTCGCCGGCCAACGGGACCACAGCGCATTCGTTGCTGCGTTGTGTAGGGAACTGCGCCAAGTCGCGCGCCGTGGATTTAGCGAACCGGTAAGCACCATTTACATCGGCGGGGGCACGCCATCGCAGCTCACAAGCCAGGACATTGCCCGCATCCTTCGCGGGCTTCGCAAGGCCTACGACGCAGCAGCAGCCGAGGAAGTGACCATCGAGCTCAACCCGGAAGATGTCACCGCACCGTACCTCCAGGCGCTGAAGAAACTGGGTATCAGCCGCGTGAGCGTGGGCATCCAGTCGTTCTTCGATGACGAACTGACCTTCATGAATCGAAGCCATGATGCGCGCCAAGCGCATGACGCCTTGGCGCTGGTCGCTGGCGCAGGCTTCAGGAGCTACACCGTGGACCTGATTTTCGGCCTGCCCGGGCAAACGGAAGACCGCTGGGCTCAGAACCTGGATCGCCTCCGGGCCTTTGATGCGCCACATGTGTCCACCTATTCGCTCACGATAGAGCCCAAGACACCGCTGCAGAAGCAAGTCGCGCGGGGGCTGGTGTCGCCGCTGCCGGATCAGGCCATGGCCACACTCTACCAGATTGCGATGGATACGCTAAGCAGCCACGGCTATGAGCACTACGAAATTTCCAGCTTTGCCCAGCCTGGACACCGTGCACAGCACAACAGCCGCTACTGGTCCCATGCCAACTACCTTGGGTTTGGCCCCTCCGCTCATTCGTTCTGGTGGCAGCGGACCGGCGGAGCCGCGCGCTGGCGCAACGTCAGAAGCCTGCGCCAATACGTGGCGCTGATCCGTGGCGGACAATCCGATGCCGTTTGCGAAGACCATGAAACCCTCTCGCTGCCGGCACTCGGACTGGAACGCATCATGCTGGCCCTCCGCACCGCCGAAGGTGTGGATCTTCTTGTGCTTAAGGAGACCTACGACATGGATCTTCTAGCCACAAAAGGCGAAACCATTGCGCGCCTCGCCCAGGCCGGCCTCGTGACAACGGATGCGCGGTCCCTGCGCCTGACCGACCGCGGCAAGCACATCTGTGATCGCGTGACGGCAAGCCTGCTTCCGTAGCGGCGAACCGGCCCCACGCACTGCTGCAGCGGTAACAAGACGCAATGCGCTGCCGCAAGGCGAATGGGTCCAGCATGACGGTAAGGCGAACAGGCTGGACGCGCTGCGGTAAAAGGCCTGGAAGCAACATCCCTCGCTTTATGCGTGCGAAGACTGCCTTCTGCCTTATGATCCTGCCGCTCGTGGCGCTGGGTTGTGGACGGGCCGGAGAGCCGGCCCCGGAAACAGGTATTCGCGTGGACGGCACGCTGGACTTTGTTGGGAGCGATGGCTCCGTTATTCACGCAATATCCATTGAGATCGCGGACACGGATGCAGCACGGCAACGCGGCCTCATGAACCGCCGCGGCATGGCCATTGACGAAGGCATGCTGTTCATCTTCCCGGAGCCGGATTCTCTCAGCTTCTGGATGCGCAACACGGCTATGCCCCTGGACATCATCTTCGTGGATGCGGAAATGAATATTGTGAACATCGCGGAGCGCACCCGGCCGCTGTCCGATGACTTTATTCGTGCCACGGCACCCGCTCAGTATGTGGTGGAGGTGCGCGGAGGCGTCAGCGCACGCTTCGGTATCGACGAGCGCACAGCCATCCGCTGGAAACGAAGCAGCCCGTAACAGATGCGTATACCATCCCTTTGCTTGCTTCTGGTGCTATTCGGCTGCGCCAGTGGTGAGAACAGCCCTGCGCACGAAGCCGCCGCGGAGCCGGACGCCATTCCCTTTCGCATCGACGGGGCACTGGAAATCGTCCGCGACGGGGCGACCCTGCTGACGATTGACATTGAGATCGCCGACAACGATTCCACGCGGGAGCGCGGCATGATGCAGCGAAACGCATTTCCTGATCGCACCGGAATGCTGTTTGTATTTGACCAGGCACAGCCGCAGCAATTCTGGATGGGCAATACGCCGCTGGCCCTGGACTTGCTCTTCGTCGATGCGGATCTGAAGATTGTGGACTTTGCCAAGTATGCCGTGCCCTTTTCCAACGAACCACTCACCTCGCGCGTGCCCGCTCAGTATGTGCTGGAAGTCCCCGCGGGCTGGGTCGATTCGAACGGCATCGTGGAAGGCGACGAAATCCGCTGGCACCGGAACTAAAGTCCGAACGACTCGCCGCATGCGCAGGTGCGGGCTGCCTGCGCATTCTGAAAGTGGAATCCCTTGCCCTGCAGGCCGTCGGTGAAGTCCAACTCAACGTCTTCCATGTACAGCATGCTGCGCCGATCTATAGCGATGCGCAGCTCTTCCACCGTAACGATCTCATCGCCATCGCGCATAGCCGTGTCCCAGCCCAGATCATAGGTCAAGCCGGAGCAGCCGCCCGGCACGACCGCCACGCGCAACAGGTGCGATTGGCTCGTCACGGCTTCACCCTCGGCAATCTGCCGGATTCTTTCCAGTGCGCGCGGTGTAATTCTCAAGGTCATGGGAGTGCAAGCTTGTGGGCAATTGATCTCAGTCTTACGCGTGGATTCACTACAAGACCCGCGGCAACCTAGGAACAGTAAACGCGCACTGCGGTATATCTAGTTCTACTAGTTCTACTAGTTCTACTAGTTCTACTCTATGGCCAGGCCTGTGCCTGCCAAACTAGTGCGCCTTATGAACACTGATACGCAATATCTGCACGAGGTTGCCGCCAGCGATTACGAACACGGATGGGTTGCTGACCTCGTTTCGGATACGATCCCAAAGGGGCTTGACGAAGACGTCATACGCCTCATCGCGTCCAAAAAACGGGATCCAGACTGGATGCTGGAAAACCGTCTTCGCGCCTTCCGGTACTGGAAAAGCCTGGAAGCGGCCGATCAGCGGCCGGACTGGGCCCACCTAACAATTCCCGACATCGACTTTCAGAGCATCAGCTACTACTCCGCGCCCGGCAACAAGCCGAAGTACGAGAGTCTGGACGAGGTCGATCCGGAGGTGCTGGCCACCTTTGAGCGGCTGGGCATTCCGCTGCAGGAGCAGAAGCTTTTGGCAGGCGTCGCGGTGGACGCGGTTATCGACAGCGTGTCGGTCGCCACCAGCTTAAAGGATGAATTGGCGGAGCATGGCATCATCTTCTGCTCCTTTTCGGAGGCGGTCGAAAAGCACCCGGCGCTGGTGCGCAAGTACATGGGCTCGGTTGTACCGTATACGGACAACTTCTATGCCGCACTGAATACCGCCGTCTTCAGCGACGGCTCCTTCTGCTACATTCCGCCCGGCGTGCGCTGCCCCATGGAGCTTTCCACATACTTCCGCATCAACGAAGCCGGCACCGGTCAGTTTGAGCGCACCCTGATCGTGGCGGACAAGGGCTCGTATGTCTCCTACCTGGAGGGCTGCACGGCCCCCATGAGGGACGACAACCAGCTGCATGCCGCTGTCGTGGAGATCATTGCACACGAAGATGCAGAGGTGAAATACTCCACCATTCAGAACTGGTATCCGGGCGATCAAGCCGGTATCGGCGGCGTGTTCAACTTTGTGACAAAGCGCGGCATCTGCCAGGGTGATCGGGCCAAAATATCGTGGACGCAGCTGGAGACGGGTTCGTCCATCACCTGGAAGTATCCGAGCGTCATCCTCAAGGGAGACGACACCAAAGGCGAATTCTATTCGGTGGCCTTCACCAAGGCAAAACAGCAGGCCGATACCGGTACGAAGATGCTCCACCTGGGGCGAAACACCGCGAGCACCATCATTTCGAAGGGCATCTCGGCGGGGCGTTCCAACAACAGCTATCGGGGCCTGGTGCGCATCAACAAGAATGCCGACAACGCGCGCAACTTTTCCCAATGCGACTCCATGCTGCTGGGAGACCGCTGCGGCGCGCATACGTTTCCGTATCTGGAAACGAGCAATCCGACGGCACAGGTCGAGCACGAAGCCACGACCTCGAAGGTTGGGGAAGATCAGATCTTCTACTGTAAGCAGCGCGGCATCAGCGAGCAAGACGCCATCAAGCTGATCGTGAGTGGCTTCTGCCAAGAAATCCTCGCGCAGCTGCCTATGGAGTTCGCCGTTGAAGCCCGCAAACTTCTGGCTATCGAGCTGGAAGGATCGGTCGGCTAGGCGGCCATAGGCTGAACTTTGCAAAGCATATGACACCCATCTTACAGATCAACAGTCTGAAGGCCTCCGTTAATGGCATGCCTATACTCAAGGGTGTGGACCTGACCGTCAACACCGGCGAGCTGCATGCCATCATGGGTCCCAACGGATCCGGCAAGAGCACACTGGCCGCCGTCCTGGCTGGGCGTGAAGACTATGAAGTAGACGCTGGCAGCATCCTGTACCAGGGAGCAGACCTTCTGGAGATGGAGGTCGATGAACGGGCACGCGAAGGGCTGTTCCTGGCTTTTCAGTATCCGGTAGAGCTGCCGGGCGTCAGCATGATGAACTTTCTGAAGACGGCCGTAAATTCAGTGCGCGAGCACCGAGGGCTCCGTCCCCTCGGCGCGGCTGCGCTGCTGCGATTGGCTCGCGAAAAGGCGGCGCTTATCCACTTGGACTCCAGGCTCAAGAAGCGCTCCGTCAACGAAGGATTTTCAGGTGGCGAGAAAAAACGCAACGAGATTTTTCAGCTCGCAATGCTGGAACCGCGCCTGGCGATTTTGGACGAGACGGATTCAGGCCTGGACATTGATGCGCTGCGCAATGTGGCCGATGGCGTCAACGGGCTGCGAACGAATGACCGCGCCTTTGTGGTGATTACGCACTACCAGCGTCTATTGGACTACATCATTCCCGACTTCGTCCATGTGATGTACGACGGCTGCATCGTAATGAGCGGCGGCAAGGAACTCGCACTAGAGCTCGAGGCAAGGGGATACGATTGGATCAGCGAGAATGGGGTTCCCGCGTAATGCCTATGGCACGCGGGACACGGCAGGACGACGTTGAAGCGCGCTTCATCGAGGCGCACCACCGGCTGTTTGGGCCAGGCCTCAATGGCGAGCCCGGCTTTTTGCACAGCCTGCGGCAGAAGGCCATAGGGCGCTTCGGCTCGATGGGATTTCCCAGTAAGAAAGACGAGGCTTGGAAGTACACGAGCCTGCGCGGCATCTTGCGTACGCCCTTGGCGGTCGCGCCCGACTGCACGGCACCACCCCCCTCGGTGCGCGCCATCCACGGCTTGGACGCCCATATCGGCGTGTTCGTCAATGGCCGGTTGCATGCTGGCCTCTCGGTACTGGCGTCCCTGCCCGCGGGCGTCACCATTGCTGGCCTCGGCGACGCACCGCCAGCGCTGGTTGCGGCCCACCTCGCACGGCAGGCCGATTTCAGGGGCCACGCCTTCGTGGCCCTCAACACGGCTTTTCTGTCGGATGGCGCTTTCGTGCATGTGCCGGATGGTACGGTGCTCGACAAGCCCGTCCATCTGATCCATGTGATCACCGGCAGAGCCCCTACGCTCGCCCAGCCGCGCACCTTGGTCATAGCCGGTACGGGCGCACAGGTGAACCTGATTGATACCATCAGCGCGGACTTGGCCGCACCCTCTCTAGTTAATAGCGTGACCGAGGTGTTTGTCGCCGCGGGTGCGCGTGTGGCACGCTTTGAGGTGCAAGACCCGGCCGCACATGTGAGCCTGGTGACCGCCCTTAGCGCGTATCAGCTGCAGGACAGCCACTTTCAGAACAACAGCTTTACGTTCGGAGGACAGGTGGTTCGCAACAACATCGCCATGCTGCCGGACGCAGCGGGCTGCGAAACGCTGCTGCACGGCCTCTTCATTGCGCGCGGCCGCGCCCATGTGGACAATCACACGCTGGTCGACCACGCCAAACCCGATTGCTATAGCGCAGAAAACTACCGCGGCATTCTGGACGACCGCGCCACGGGTGTCTTCAACGGCAAGGTCCTGGTGCGCCAGGATGCGCAGCGGATCAACGCCTACCAGTCCAACAAGAGCATCGTGCTGTCCAACACCGCACGCATGTTTGCGAAGCCTGAACTGGAGATCTATGCGGACGATGTCAAATGCAGCCACGGAGCTACGACTGGACAGTTGGACGCGGAAGCACTATTTTATCTGCGTGCCCGTGGTCTGACGATGCCCCAAGCGCGCACTCTCATGCTCCAGGCTTTTGCGCGGGACATCGTAGACAAAGTCCCGATTGAACCGCTACGCTCTGTATTGGACGAGCGCATTGCCGCGATTTTGGCACGCTAGTCCGCACAAGTGCCGACGTTATGGCCGGATGTGAACAGTTTCGGGCGGATTTTCCTGCGCTTCGGCAAAAGGTGCACGGAAAGCCGCTTGTCTTTCTGGACAGCGCTGCCAGCTCGCTCAAGCCCCGGGCGGTCGTTGACCGCATCGCGCACTACTACGCTTTCGAACACAGTAATGTGCATCGGGGAGCCTACCAGTTAAGCCAGGTGGCCACCGATCACTTCGAGCAGTCCCGACGCACAGTCGCCCGCTACGTCAATGCGGCGCACGAACACGAAATCATCTTTACGCGCGGCACTACGGAATCCATCAACCTGGTGGCGGACACCTTCGGGGCGATCCAGGTCAGCGCGGGCGATGAAATCCTGGTCACCGGCTTGGAGCACCATTCCAACATGGTGCCATGGCAGATGCTGTGCCAGCGTCGCGGAGCAACACTCAAGATCATCCCAGTTGACAAGCGTGGCGAACTGGAACTGGACTTGGACACCCAGCTCACGCCGCGCACTAAACTGGTTGCGGTCACCCATGTATCCAACAGCCTGGGAACCGTGGTGCCCCTTGAGGACATCGTGGCGGCTGCCCATGCCGAAGGCATCCCGGTCCTGGTGGATGGCGCGCAGGGCGCACCCCATTGCCCGATAGATGTGCAAGCACTGGACTGCGACTTCTATTGCTTCAGCGGACACAAGGTCTACGGACCCACCGGCATCGGCGTGGTCTACGGCAAGGAAGCGCTGCTGGATGCGGCACCGCCCTGGCAGGGCGGTGGCGACATGATCCAGATGGTCACCTATGAAGGGTTCACGCACGACACGCTGCCGCACAAGTTCGAAGCAGGCACCCCTCACATCGCCGGCGTGATCGGCTTGGCGGCGGCGCTGGAGTACGTAGAAGGCGTTGGCATCGAAGCAATCCAGCGGCATGAAGCGGACCTGCTAGCATACGCGCATAGGAGGCTGGAAGCGATGGACGGGGTTCGGCTCGTCGGCACGGCCCGCCACAAGGCGGGCGTGATCAGCTTCGTGGTTGATGGCGCACACCACCTCGATATTGGACGGCTCCTGGATGAGCACGGCGTAGCTGTGCGCGTTGGACACCACTGCACGATGCCGCTGATGATGCGGCTCAACCTGCCAGGCACAGTGCGGGCATCGCTGGGGCTGTACAACACCCACGACGATATTGACGCTCTGGTGGAGGGCATTCAGCGCGCGCAGACAAAGCTGAGTGCCATCAAAGCGCGCCCGCACGACATGCCTGCCTGTGCAGGCACCTTTGAAGAGCGGCAACACGCGCTTCTGGAGGACTTTGCGCTCTTTGAAACCGCGGACGAAAAGCGCGAGTACCTTATGGAGTTAGGGGACAGCCTGCCGCGCTACAACGACATGTTCCGCACCGAGGACTACCGCATCCACGGTTGCCAGTCCATGGTTTGGCTACGCACCGCGTGCGAGGGAAACCTGCTGCAGTTCATAGCGGACAGCGATGCCTTGATCACCAAAGGTATGATCGCCCTTCTGGTCCACCTTTTGACTGGCTTGACACCGCAGGCGGTATACGATATGGACCTTGATGCGCTAGTGCACCGAGTCGGGCTGCCGAGTCTGGTCACGGCGCGGCGCAAGAACGGTCTGGCTGCCATGACCGCGCGCATCAAACGAGACGCACTAAAGCATGGAGCCCATCATCATCAATAATACGTCCCAGCCCGAGCTGGTCAAGGACATTATTGATTCCATCCGGCAGATCTACGACCCGGAAATTCCCGTTAACGTGTATGATCTAGGCCTGATTTACAAGATCCAGGTGGATGACGATGCGCGCGTGATCGTGACGATGACGCTCACTACGCCCAACTGCCCCGTTGCCGACAGCCTCCCTAATCAAGTGGAATCCGTCGTGATGCTGACCGAAGGCGTGAGCGATGCGCATGTAGAGCTTACATTCACGCCACCGTTCACTATTGATATGATGTCCGACGAGGCCAAGCTGGAACTGGGACTTTTGTGATCATTCGGGGCACCTGTTCCGCCCCCTATGGCACTTGCCTCGCGGTGTTATGATGAAATCTCGCCTTGCCCTTGCCAGCTTGGTGCTGACAGCTTGGATAGGGACAACCCATGCGCAGGATGCCTCCGTTCGCGGCTTTATCACCGATGCCGCCGATGGGGAGCCGCTGCAGGGCGTCAACGTAGCCATCCTCGACCCGATGGGCGCGCTGCGCGGCAGCGTCACGGACGACGATGGCTTCTTCATCGTCGTCCGCCTGGCCCCGGGCCAGTACACGCTGCGCGCTTCCTACATCGGCTATGTAACGATCGTCGACACGCTGGTCCTGGAGCCCGACGACACTTACCGCACCCGGATCAGTATGGTCACCAGCATTGAAGAGGGCGCCGAGATTGTAGTGGAGGCTGAACGAGAAGGCGGCGCTACGATTGCAGCCGGGCTGCAGACCGTGCGCCCGCGCGACATTGACCTCGTCCCGACTACCGATGTTTCAGGGGATTTGGTGTCCTATCTCGCCACCATGCCGGGCGTAGTCTCTATCGGAGACCGGGGTGGACAGGTATTTATTCGGGGCGGGGAGCCATCGCACAACTTGTCGCTCCTGGACGGCATGTATCTGTACCAGCCCTTCCACATCCTGGGCTTCTATTCCGCGTTCTCATCGGACATCCTTCGCAACGCGGACATCTATGCGGGCGCCTTCAGCAGCAAGTATTCGGGGCGTATGTCATCCGTTATTGATGTACATACGCGCAATGGCAACAGCCAGAAGATGCGCCGCACAATCTCGATCGCGCCGTTCGTCAGCATGGGGATGCTGGAAGGGCCAGTGAAGAAAGGCGTCATGTCGTTTCTCTTTTCTGCGCGCGCCTCCACGGTTGAACGTGTCGCTACGGAGTATGTGGATCAGCCTCTGCCCTACACCTTCGGCGACTTCTTCGGCAAGCTGCACACCGTCATCAACGAGAGCCATCAGTTTTCGGTCAGCGCCATCCGGACGTATGACCGGGGCACGCTGGAGCAGGAAGTGGCCGATCCGGATCAAATTCGGTGGAACAACACCGCGTACGGCCTGCGCTACCTGGTTGCTCCGCCGGCGCTGCCCATCCTAGGCGAATTGCTGTTCTCCGTGTCCGAGCTTCAGATGGAGCTAGGTCCAGAAGACGAGCCCGTGCGCAGTACGGCGATCGACGGCTTCAACCTCGCGGTAAACGTGACAAACTTCGGGCAGCGCACCCAGGTTGACTGGGGGTTCTTTCTGCGTGCTCCGCGTTTGGATGCAGAGCTCGGCGGATTGTATCAGAATCTGGACTTCACCAGTGATCGCATCCTGTCGACGGGTGCGTACCTGGAGCCAGAAGTAGCCATCACGCAAGAGCTGGAGCTGCGCGCTGGCGTGGTTGTACAATTTTTGGGAGATCAGGGCGTCTTCGCGGAGCCCCGCCTGCGCATGACGTATGAGCAAGAACCGCATCAGTTCAGCCTGGCGGGCGGCATCTACCGCCAGGAAGCGGTTGGACTCAACGACCGGCGTGATGCAACGAACATCTTCACGGCATGGGCCGGTTCGCCTACAGGCAGCTTGCCCAACTCTGTGCATCTTTTGGCAGGCTATCAGATTGCACCTCGCCCTTGGCTGCGGCTAAGCGCCGAGGCCTTCTACAAGCGCCTGTCCAGCCTGTTTGTATCGGAGTGGACCGCTTTTCCGCGTTTCACCACCAGGCTGCAGGAAGCATCCGGACGCGCTGCGGGGCTGGACTTGCGCGCTGAGATTCAACGACCGCGGCTCTATGCCTTTGTCAACTATGGGCTGTCGACGGTTGAATACAACGCGATGCAGGAGACTTTGCCCATATGGTTTGGATCAAACGAGGTGCGCTATCGGCCGCCGCACGACCGGCGACACCAACTCAATGCGCTGGCCAGCATGGCGCTCGGCAGGTTTGATATAAGTCTGCGATGGAATATCGGCAGTGGCTTGCCGTACAGCCAGATTCGCGGCTTTGATGGCTTTGTGCTGATGAACGGGCCAACCGATGTCAGCAGCGATCCTGGCCAGGCGCGCGTCATCTACGACCAGCCCTACGGAGGCGTGCTGCCACCCTATCACCGGCTGGACATATCAGTTGAGCGGGTTTTTCAATACCGGGACGACTCCTTTGTCACGCTGCAGGCCGGCCTGATCAACGCATACAACCAGTCCAACGTGTTCGCCTTGGACATCTTCACGCTTCGCCGGAGCGATCAGCTTCCTCTGATTCCTACCGCGGGCATAAAGTTTGAATTCTGATGCTTCGCATGCCAGTCCCCCGCCGAATTCTTTCCTTCGTCTTCGTGGCGGCGATGGTGCTTTCGGTTACGCGCTGTGAGCAGACGATAGAGCCGCTGGTGGGGGAAGATCGCCCCTTCACGCTGTGGGGATTCCTTGACGCCCATGCCGACACGCAGCGCGTGCGCGTCTTTACGATAGAGCAGCGGCTCGGCACTGATCGGGGCGGCCCTATCGACGCGGTCGTCACCTCCACCAACATCGGAACGGGCGAGGTGATTGAATGGACGGACGAAGAGGTTGTTTTCAGTGACAGTAGCGTCGGCCATGTGTTTTATGCGGCATTCCGGGCTTCGTATGAAAGCTCATATCGCCTGGATGTGCGCCGCCCGGACGGCGCTACCGCCAGCGCCACCGTCACGATTCCGCCCGCCGTGCGGGTGGAGCTCGTGGACGCACCCAATCGCATCGTGGTTCCGGTCTTTATTCACGGCAAGCCGCCCAACCTGGTCGGCGTCAACGTACTGTACGACGCGGCAACCTTGCCGCCTGCCAACCCTTGGCCACCCGGGACGCCTGCGCCGCCTGGCTACGAGCTGGCCGTTTCCGTCCCGTATGACGGCCAGGAGGAACCCACAGACGACGGCTGGTACTTTGAGGTAAACCTGCGAAGCGACTTTGCGATTATCCAAGACACCTACACGCTGAACTGCTTGTCTGCAGACCACATTGGCTTGCGGCGCATCAAGTTTCAGTTCCTTGCTGCGGATGAGCAGTGGGCACCGCCCGGCGGCTCATTCGATCCAAACCTGCTCATCGAGCCCGGCGCTTTCTCCAATGTGGAGAATGGCTACGGCTTTTTTGGCGGCGGCTATTCAGTTTCCGAAGGCTGGCTTCCCAGCCTTGTCGTACAACGCTCTGTGGGTTTTCGAACCGATGGGCCGTGCCCACTGACACCCGCGAATATTCCCGAATGTCAACTGCCCCCGGAGCCCTGCTTCCGTGATGGCCGTGGCGGATAGCCCTGCCGCACTGCTACTCGACCCATTGGCGTTCCTATTGCTCCGCGGTACGTCCGCATATAGCAGATCACCGGACTAGCGGCTGCCCGGACCCCGTCGCGTCCTTTCCGACGCATTGCGGAAGTCCGTGAACTTTAGTCAAAGACAAAACATAGACAGGCGCTTGTCGTACACTGGCACGTAGTTTAACATTTCACCTGCAGCAAAACACACTCATGGATGTACGTGAACAAGGCAAAGTCAAGTGGTTTAACCCGGATAAAGGTTACGGCTTTATAGAGCGCGACAGTGGCGGCGACGTCTTTGTGCACCACTCAGAGATACGCACAGATGGCTATCGCACGCTAGATGAACGCCAACGGGTCGAATTCCTTGTCACCCGCGGAAAGAAAGGGGACCAGGCACAGGATGTGACTCCACTCTAGCGCTGTCTCCAACAGTAACTTCCGGCCCCCGGGGCGCTTGTCGCCCTGGGGGTTGTCTTTTTGGGGCTCGCGGTGCCGTTGCGCGCAGCGCAGCACGGCTTCCACACGCTGCGCCAGTCTACGAGATCTCTGCATCCGGCAGCGCGGCCGGCCTTGCTTGCCGCTGGGATTGCGGCGCGCCATCAATGGCCAGAAGCAGCCTGTCCATGTGCGTGCATGGGGACATGGTGTCAAACTTAGTTGGGCTTGGGCGACCGCAATCGGTTTGAGGAGGGCTCAATATAGTGCTTCGACGAGCAGTCTAACGTGCCTTTTGCAGTTTCGATAGGTGTTTCACCGAGGGTAATTTGGCTTAACGCCAAGTAAACCCATGGAACCAAAGGGCGTGCAAGGTGCCCAATCATCACCGTAGGGTGACGGAAGGCGCTTCCGCTGCAGTCAGGCAGGGCCAGCTGTAAACGGCTGGACAAGCCGGCGAGAGCGTACCACATACTGCGGCGCGCCATCATAGTGGACACTGTGCTATACGGTGCAGCAGTCCAGCATCCCTCCTTGGGCTACAACGGCACCGACCTGCTGCTCCCGCAGCAGGTGCATGCGGCCCGGTTTCATGGCGCAATCTGCTTTGAGGGCGCCGACGCGCTAACGCTGGGCTTTGGATAGGTGGGCCCTTACCTTACAGCCTCGCAGCCGTCCGCGCTCTCCGCTGCCATCGCTGCCCGCATTAAGTCGGTATTTTCGGACCCCAAGGCGTAATCACCAAAGGACTCCAGAAGAGTTCCGGGGCATCCTGTACCGGCTCTGATTAGCGCCGCGTTACGGATGTAGGCTGCTCAAAGCTCCAAGAGTACCTTGACGGCACCTTCGCGCTTGGACTCGGCTAGGCTAAACCCGCGCACGATATCGGCGAATGGCAGCTGATGGGACATGAGCGGCGACGGGTCCACACGGCCGCTGGAAATGAGTGCCAGCGCCAAGCGAAAGGACCGCAGGCCTGCTTCGCGCTGCGCAAATATGCTGGTGATGATACGAGCATTCTTGCGCATGAAGTGCTCGAGCATCAGGGGAATGCGTTCGTGCTTAGGTACGCCAAAGATGGCCACCTCGCCTCCGCTGCGGACCAGGCGAGCACATAGGTTGATCGTTTCCGTCTTGCCTACGGCTTCCACCACAAGGTCCGCCATAGCGCCGCCGGTATGATGGTGCACCGCGTCCACAGGGTCGGCGTGCTCGCAGTGCACAGTATGCGTCGCCCCGAGTCGACGTGCGAGCGCCAGGCGATGATCCACAATATCCAGCCCCGTCACTGTGGCTGCGCCCATTCGCTGCAGCATCATGGTGAAGAGCAGCCCTGCGGGCCCCTGCCCTACCACGACAACATGCCGGTCCACCACCGTGGAAAGCTTCCGGCAGCAGAACACCACCGTTCCCAGTTGCTGCGCCAAGAGCGCCTGCGCAGTAGCAATCCCTTCCGGCACGGGGATCACGGACGCCGGCCTGGCAACCAGGTACTCGGCGAATGCATCGTAGTCTGGTGCCAGCGCAAGCACGCGCTGACCCGTATGGAATCCCGACTCCACAGGGGCCTCCATGACCGATGCAATGCACTCGTGGCCTGAGAAGCCGGGCTTGGCAGGATAGGAGGCCGGCGGGCTATCGTACAGAAAATGCAGATCGCTGCCGCAGATGCCAAGCAGCGTAGGCCGAAGCACAAGGTCCTGCGGACCGGGCTCTGGATCTGGCACCGTGACAAGCGCTGCGCGGCCGGGTGCCGCGTACTCAACGGCCCGCATGGCAGGGTGCGTTAGCTGAATGCGCTGCGAAGCAGCTCCAAGCTCTGCGGAATGGCGACCGCAGCCTCCTCCTTGCCTTCGAACTCCAGAGATACGTAGCCGCCATAGTCCACGGCGCGCATGATGGCGGCGATGCGATCATAGTCCAAATCCAGCGTATACCACGTTCCGCCCCCGTAGTAAGTCTTGGCCTGCACCAGCACCGTGTAGGGTGCCAGCATCTCCAGCTTGTCGTAGGGGTCTTCGAGGAAGTTGCCAGTATCGAGCGTCACCTGCAACCACGGAGAGTCCAGCGCCTGCACGATGCGAAGCACGCCCTCGGGCGTGCGGCCAAGGCCCCAGTGATTCTCCAAGCCCAGCAGCACGCCGCATTCCTCGGCCTTGGGCAGAAACTGCTCAATGGATGCGATCACCCATCCAAACGCATCTTCGTCCGTGTACCCTTCGATCGCGGGCTCAATGCCGCGGTTCGCCATTAGTGCGCTGAACGAGGTGGATGTGCCCCAGCGGCCGGTGTTGAGCCGCATGGTTGGTATACCCAGCGTGTAGCATAGCTCTATCTGGTGGATGGTCTTTTCCACCTCGGCCTTGCGCCGCTCCGGATCGGGCGACATGAATCCCTGGTGCGTAGAGAAGCCCATAAGGTCCAAGCCGTTGACAAAGGCACGCCGCTTCAGGTCCTGCAGATAACTCGGCTCTTCCGATGTCATCTGCACATGCAGAAGCTCTATGCCATCAAACCCCATGGCAGCGGCTTGGTCTATGCAGTCCTCAATCGGATAGCTTTCCTTCGGTCCATTAAACCGCCAGAATGAATAGGTGGAAACCCCTATGGGATTGGAACGCCTGACAGCCGGCTGGCTGCGTGCGGGCATTGCCGGGAGCATAGCCAAGCCGGCGGCACCCGCAGCAGTGCTGCGCAGGAAGTCACGTCGGTTCTGGTTCATGGCGGCACCTCGCGCTAGTATTACTGCGGTCAATATAGTGCTTCGAGCCGTTCAGCGCGGCGCAGTTGGCGGATGAATCGGTCAATTCGCATCTTGGGCGCATGGCTATTGCTACGCGCGCTGAGCGCCAGACGTACGCAGATCGCTTTGAGGAGGAGCTGTTTGCGCAGGTGCTTCCCTTCTGGGAACGCCACTCGCCTGACCGCATCCACGGCGGCTTCTATAACAACCTGGACCGCGATGGATCGGTCTACGACACCACCAAGCACATCTGGCTCTTGGCTCGACAGGTTTGGATGTTCAGCAAGCTCTACCGAAGCCATGAGGCACGACCGGTCTGGCTGGCACTGGCGCGGCTCGGCATGGATTTTCTGCGCACCCATGCCGTAAGGCCTAACGGACAGGTGTACTTCTGCCTGGCGCAAGACGGCAAACCCATCTACCAGCAGCGCAAGACCTTCACGGAGTGCTTCTATGTGATGGCGCTGGCCGAGTACGGCCGCGCGGCGGATCAGCCCGGCCTGGTCCAAGAGGCCAAAAGCGCCCTGGAGTTGCTCTGGACACGGTCCTATGACTGGTCTACCGTGGGGCGGCCCGCCCTGGCTGGCTCGCCACCATCCCAGGCCCTTGCCATCCCCATGATGCTGCTGAACGTACTGGATGAGGTCATGGCTGATGAGTTGAAGTCATGCATGCGCGAAGTAGAAGATTGCATCCGGCGCATCACGCTGCATGTGAACGCCGCAGATCAGCTGGTCTACGAGCATGTCACGCCTGAAGGCGGCCGGCTGCCCGGGCCGACAGGACGCCTGATCAACCCCGGCCACGCCATTGAAGCCGGATGGTTCTTGCAACACCTGGCGCAACGGCTCGGGCGCGCCGATGTATCCCGAATGGCACTGGATATGGTACGCTGGTCTCACCGCCGCGGATGGGATGCAGAACATGACGGGCTGTACTATTTCCTGGACAGCGAGGCGCACGCGCCTGTTCAGCTGGAGTGGTCGATGAAGCTCTGGTGGCCGCATTGTGAAGCGCTCTACGCCCACCTCTTGAATTACGCAGTGTCCGGCGAAGCAGCCGATTGGGCAGCGTTCAACGCAGTGGAACAGTATACCTTTGCGCATTTTCCTGACGCCTCCCATGGCGAGTGGTTCGGTTACCTGGACCGTGAAGGCCGCCGCACGCACCGCTTCAAGGGCGGGCCCTACAAGGGATGCTTCCATGTACCACGGGCGCTTTGGCTGTGCCTGCGTCTTTTGAAGCAGTGGCCTGCGGGCCGGCCAGCGCCGTAAGTACAGGGCGAAAGAATGGCATCGCTTCCACTTGGCCAGTACCGCCGTATGAGTACTGCAGAATTGGCCGGGGTACACTATTATTTGAACGCTTTCTTGCTAGTGGACTCTGATGAACGTCGCGTTTACGACCCTGGACTGGATCTGGGTGGGGCTTTTCCTGGGGCTGATGATCGGGAGCGGCGTGTTGTTCTACCGGCTGGGCAAGCGATCTGAATCCGATTTCTTTCTTGCTGGACGCGGCCTGCCCTGGTGGCTGCCCGCGTCCAGCGTCTACGCGACGCATACGGCCACGGACACACCTATGTGGATCACGGGCGTGATCTATCAGCATGGGATGGCCGGCATCTGGTATACGTTCTTTTCGGCGTGGGCTGCGATCAGCTCGTTTGTGTCTACACGGATTTTTCGGCGATCTCTTGCCTACACACAGGCAGAGTGGAATGTTGTACGCTTCACCGGACTGGGCTCCGAACTCCTGCGCGGGTGGATGGCCGGATGGCAGTTCTTCATGAACATGTTCGTGCTGGGCTGGGTCGGCATCGCGATGGGCAAGGTATGCGTGTTTCTCTTTGGCTGGCCCGTGTGGGTAGGACTCATCGCCTTTTCACTGGTCTGCGCCATCTACGTCTTGGCCGCTGGATACTGGGGCGTGGTGATGGCAGACTTTCAGCAGGGCATCATCGCGTTTCTGGTGATCCTCATCGTGTCTTTTTGGGGCATCAGCATCGCCGGCGGACCAACCGGCATTATCGAAAAGCTTGCCGCACTGGGGCAACTGGAGCGAATGAACCCGTTCGCTTTCACCGGCTGGTGGTCCGGGTCCTTCCCTGCCGCCTGGTTCATCACCATGCTGTTTATCGCCCTGTTGGGCGGCTTCGGGATGGGCACGACGGTGGACTGGTATGTGGAAGCGCAACGCATCCAATCGGCGAAAACAGTGCGGGATGCCAGTTACAGCATCTGGTGGGGCACACTCCTGGGCCTGGTACGCAACTCCGTATGGGCTGTCTCTATCCTGGCATTCTTTGTGCTCTTTCCCGGCCTGACGGAAACCGCAGAGTACGAGATGGGATGGTTTCGTCTCGGCTTCGATTACCTGCCGGCCGGCATGGTGGGATTCTTCTTTGCTGCCATTCTCGCAATCCACCTGTCCACCATCAGCTCCCACCTGAACCTGGGCGCACTGTACGCGACACGCGATCTGTATCAGCACTATGTCAATCCTGGGGCGAGCGAGGCGCGACTGGTACTTGTTGGACGCATCTCGACGGTAATCCTCCTGATCGGATCTTTCTTCTACGGGCTCATGATGGAGGATCTGACCTCATGGCTCATCTTCGCGCTGTGGATCATGGCGGCGGGCATCTGGTTGCCCAACATTCTGCAGGTCGTGTGGTGGCGATTCAATGCCTGGGGATACCTTTCCGCCTGGATTGCCAACCTCGGCTTCAGCTGGCTGGTCGTGTGGATTCTGCCGGCGCTTGGCGTAATCCCGGAACTGCTGGACTACCAGCAGTTCTGGTTGCTAATGGTGCTCGGCGCATTGGTGTACCTTCCTGTGACCTTTACGACGAAGCCCGAAAACATGGATCACCTAGTCAAGTACTACATCCAGTCCCGGCCGCTTGGCTGGTGGGGTCCCGTACGGCGCGAAGCGGAGCGCCAAGGATTGCTGCAGCCCGGCAGCACCACAGCCCGCGATTAGTTCACGCAATACAAGAGACGAATGGCATATATCCGACGCACATGGACCGCGCACGAGGCCGAGGAATGGACGCGCGAAGACTGGCTGGCGATAATAATCTCACCGATCTGCTACGTTCTCCTGACCGTGGGCTTGGCGCTTACGCTGCTGCTTCAGACATCCGGCTACGTGATGCTCGGCGTGGGCATCGTGCTCACCGTGGTATTGCACTGGATCATCGACCCAAAGCTCAAGGCCGTGTCCACCGAGTACGAGCGCAAACAGCAGACATACCTGCGTCAGCTGGAGGCTCAGGTACGCTGGCAAGATACCGAGCGCTGACGCATGGATAATCAGGCCCTCGCCACGGTCATCGGCATGACGATCGCCTATGCCGCCTCCTTACTGGGGCTCGTGCTGGCGTACCTCGCGTATAAGAAACACAAGAAACACGCCCAGCCATGACCGCACTTTTGCAGCAAGCCGCTTCGGTGCCATGGTGGGGCATCCTTGTGCCCGCCATCATCTTTCTTATCGCCTTTGGCGTTACGTGGCTCCTGTACCGCCATTTTGCGGGGCAGCGATAACACCGTGCCTGATCGAAAGGTTTTCGACGCCCACTTCCATATCGGGGCCTACGGCACACAGTCCGTGTACGGCCGTGACATCCGCCCCATTGCACGAGCGCTCGACCATCGTACTGGAGACGACTGTGCTGCATACCTCGTGCGGAACGGAGTCCAGGGCGGCGTTGTCGTGCCGACGTATCTGGACGAACAGGAGATCGCCTTCTCGTACAACACACTCGTACTGGATGCAGTCCAGCGGCATGCTTCCCTGGTAGGTGGATTGTGGGTATCACCGCTGCCGGTGGTAGAATATGCGTTGAGCAAGACCCTGGCTTCGCTGCCCCACCCCCGAATCCGCGCGCTGAAGATTGCCTCCAACACCTGGCGACCCTACGGCATCAACCCCAGTACTTGGACCAAAAGCGTCCGGCGCAACGTGGAACAGATCCTGGACGCTGCACGGGATCACGAACTGGTGATCCATTTTCACACCGGCCATGCGGAAGGCGCCGATCCACTCGCTTTGGAAGCGTACATGCGCCGCTACGGCCACGCTGCTACGTACCAGCTTGTGCACATGGGAGAAGCCATCGCGCCTGCCTTTGCGTTTGTGCCCCGCTTCATCGAATGGATTGCAAGTGGTTATAACGTCTACACTGATACGTCTCTGGTGCCAGCATTCGGCCCGTCTTGGCTGCTTCGCGAACTCGACCGTCACAACATGGGCTTTGACCGCGTCCTGTTCGCGACGGATGCGCCTTGGGAATCGTTTGCCGCTGCATACGCCAAGGTCGCAAGCATGGATGTGATCGACACCGTGTTAGACAAGCTCTTCTGGAAGAATGCGACCGCGCTGTACGGCTTTACGGAACCTGCCTCCTGATATCCTTTCGCACGCATGAAACCTTGGCATTTTCTCTTTGCCTGCCTCATGGTGCAGGCTGCGGCCGCGCAGGAAGGGTCCACCTTGACCCGTATCAACCTTGCATCCTTGGAGGCCTTCCATGCACCAGGCGCCAACTGGCGCCTGGCCTCCGCGGCTGGCAGCGACCGGTCCGATCGACACTCCCTGGTACCGACTGAAGGCTCGGGCATCCTCGTCAACCTGCCGAGCGAAACGGCCCGCACCAACCTGTTCACAGCGTGGCAGCATGGTGATCTGGAACTGGCGCTGGAATTCATGATGCCGAAGGGGTCCAACGCCGGCGTCTACCTCCAGGGACGGTACGAGGTGCAGCTCTTCGACTCATGGCAGGTCTCCAATCCGGGATTCGGGGATATGGGCGGCCTCTACCAGCGCTGGGACGAAGTCGCACGGCGAGGGTACGAAGGACACCCACCGCGCTCGAATGCGAGCCGCGCCCCGGGGCTTTGGCAATCGCTGCACATCGTGTTTCGTGCGCCCCGCTTTGATGCAGCAGGCAAAAAGATTGCGCATGCGCGCTTTGAGATTGTAACGCTCAACGGCGCCGTGCTACACCAGAATGTGACTGTCACGGGTCCCACGCGTGCAGCCGCGTTTGCAGACGAACGACCTTTGGGGCCGCTGATGATCCAGGGCGACCATGGACCCGTCGCCCTGCGCAATATCCGCTACAAACACTATGGCGGTGCGCCCGTCGCTACCCATGACGTCACGTATCGCCTGTTCGAAGGGGACCATCTGACGGTCTCGCTGATGGAATCCCCCACAGAAGAAGGTTCGCTCGAGAGCCTCGCAGCACACAACATAGGAGTGTCCAAGCCGCTCCTGATCGAATACCAGGGCCAGATCAGCGTGCCGACGAGTGGGCGCTACCAATTCACCGTTGCGCTGGACTGGATCACAGGAGATCCGCACTTTCGCGACAGGCGGATTGGCCGCGCTGAGCTTACCACCGGCAACGAACTGGTTGTGCTCCATGACACCAATGCCACCGCAGTGACGGGGGGCACTGTCCTGCAGGCTGGTGCACACCCATTCACCTTTGCTGTCCACAAGTTCGCAGGCGGGCGTCCGCCCGGCATCACGCTTACTGTAGAAGGGCCCGATACGCCCGTGCATGCGCTCATGCAGGCAAGGCGCCGAGGCGTGCCGACCGCCCCGATACCGGTCCGCGTTGCAGGAGCGCCGACCGTCCTGCGCGGGTTCGTCGACCACGACGGCCGCAAGCGCACCCATGCCGTAAGCATCGGCGACCCCTCTGGTGTGCACTACAGCATAGACCTCGCTTCCGCAGCCCTCCTGTTTGTTTGGCGTGGGGTCTTCCTCGATGCTACGGGAATGTGGCACAACCGCGGCCATGACCAACTGGTCGTACCGCAAGGCAGCGTACTCGCCCTTTCGGGGCATCCCGCCATCGTCTGGCCCGGCGCTCGCGACTCGCTTCGGTCGCTTGGATATCGCATGGATGAGCACGAACAGCCGGTGTTTCTGTATTCCATGGGGCCGCTGCAGATCACCGATCAGCTCACGCCTGCCGACACGGGACCGTACCTGTGGCGCACTTTGACCTTCGATATCAATGGGGCGGCACCAGAGGAGCTCTGGGTGGAGGCGGCCCGCGGCTCCTCGATTCAGCACCTTCGCGAAGGCGCTTATGAGGTTGAGGATCGAACGTACTATGTGGAGGTACTGCAAGACGCGCATGTTCGCCCTGAGGCGGATGCGTCTACACTGATGCTGCCGGTTCGCTTCGAAGATGGTGCGGCCCGCATCACCTATGCCATTGTCTGGTAATGCTTGCTGACGGTAAACGACTGCTCCTGGCCGCCCTGCTTTGCGCCCCGATCGTAGCCCGGGCCCAACTCACAGCCGACTACTACAGGATCGAAACAGTTCCTGTCCCGGAAGGCATCGTGCTGGAAGTCGGCGGGCTGGCATTCATGCCGGGCGGCACCCTCGCGGTTGCGACGCGGCGCGGTGAAGTATGGCTCGTCGACAACCCTGCCATGCAGGGCGGTGCCGCGCACTTCCGGCGCTTTGCTCATGGCCTTCATGAGGCGCTGGGGCTCGCGTATCACAGCGGCGCGTTGTTTGCGGTGCAGCGCGGGGAGCTCACACGCCTGGCCGACCTTGACGGAGATGGCATCGCTGATCGCTACACCACTGTATATTCCTGGCCCTTGGAAGGCAACTATCACGAGTACTCTTATGGCCCCCTGTTGCGGGGCGACGGGTCTATGGTGGTTGCACTCAACTTGGCATGGATCGGCTTCGGGGCCAGCCTGTCGCCTTGGCGCGGCTGGATGCTGTCCATAGCTCCGGACGGTACCATGACGCCTATCGCCACTGGCATGCGCTCGCCTGCGGGCATGGGCACCACGATGGATGGGGCCCTCTTCTACGCCGAAAACCAGGGAGATTGGGTGGGTTCCGGCTACATCACCCACGTGGAAGAAGGCGACTTTGTGGGCAATCCGGCGGGGCTACGCTGGACCAGCGATCCGGCTGCTTCGCTGTCGCTGCGCGTGGAGGATGTACCTGACACGGGTGCACCGATGTTTGAGGTGGCGAAGGATATCCCTTCGCTGAAGCCGCCCGCCGTATGGATACCCCATGGCATTCTGGGAATTTCCACCTCGGACATCGTCCCGGACTCTACGGGTGGCCTCTTTGGGCCATTTTCCGGACAGCTTTTTGTCGGCGACCAGGGCCACAGCAAGATTACGCGCGTATTCCTGGAGAAGGTTAAGGGCGTATATCAGGGAACAGCGTTTCCGTTTGTGGAAGGATTCGCATCGGGCGTGCTCCGTCTGGCGTGGGCGCGTGACGGCTCACTCTTTGTCGGCATGACGAATCGCGGCTGGGCGTCCACCGGCAAGGCGCCCTTTGGCCTTCAACGCTTGGTATGGACGGGCAAAGTGCCATTCGAAGCCAAAGAAGTACGCGCCATGCCCGATGGATTTGAGCTTGTATTTACGAAGGCGGTTTCTCCTGCGGCGGCGGCATCACCGGCAACGTACGCTGTAGAGAGCTTCACATACAAGTACCATTCCACCTATGGCAGCCCGCCGATTCGGCAGATGGCGCACGCGATACGGGCGATACAGGTCAGCGAGGATGCCATGCGCGTGCGCATCGCTATCGATGAACTGCGCGAGGGATATGTTTATCAGATCAGCCTGGCCGGCCTGCGCGATGCATCCCATGCGCCGCTCATGAGCGATGTAGCCTACTATACGCTCAATCGTATTCCAGATGGTTCGCGGCTGCCTGCAAACCCCACGCCATTGGTGCGTACGGTCGGATCGCCGGAAGAGGAAGCGAAAGGTCCTAAAAGCGCAAACGCACCGCCAGCGGCCTGGGATGGCGCAGTAGACGCGACGCTTACCGTCGGCACGCGGCCAAACCTCCTCTTCGATGTCGAATTGCTGACGATTACTGCAGGTACGCGGGTGGCACTTACCTTCAATAACGACGACGACATGCTGCATAACCTGGTGGTCACTTCGCCTGGCCAGGCTGACGATATCGCCCTGCAGGCCATGCAGCTGGGCCTGAGCGGACACGCTATGGCCTATGTGCCAAAGGATGACGATGTACTTTTCCACACCGCACTCCTGGAGCCTGACACCTCCGAGACCATCTACTTCAGAGCGCCCGCGCGCCGCGGTGACTACGTGTTCGTTTGCACCTTTCCGGGCCATGCCCAGACCATGCGCGGCATCCTCCGCGTCATGTAACGGCGTGCGGCCTCCTGTCGTCGCAGTTTCGTCTGGTGCCTGGAAGCACCCTCAGGCGACGTTGCGAGTGTGTCAGGTGCTGTTGCAGCGCCAGTCCGATGTGGGGACGTGGCAAATAGCCAGAGCAACCTTGCAGGACTGGCGCCGCACATCGCGCTGGTGGCCACGATGTTCATCGTCTGGGCTTGGATGCATACCACTGGCTCTCGGGAGCTGTGCAAACAGGCAGCCCCCAGGCGCATACGTAAATTGGGCTGGCCTGGAGCCCTTGGTGAAATATCCGGTCTAACTGCGCACACCCGATTGAATAACCATCGGATCCGTCCCGCTCCGCTGTCCAGAGGCCAGGGCCAGCATTCTCGTGTAGCCTGAACCTGGGTTTCAATCTGAAATTCGGCAAATCACCCAGCAGAGCTGACAGAGTCGGGATCGCTGGTAGTCAGGATGCACTATACTGTCGTAGTCATTTCATGCTTGAGCCGATTGATGCCGCTCTGGGCTGATCGTTGACCTGGGTTGCATCATTTCGACTCTCCATCCAACCAGCCCTCTTTTTTACTACGCAGTCCAAGTGCAGTCCAGATAAGTCCAAATCATGCCCCTTCTTCGGCTACATGGACCACAGAGCAGAAGCCAGCAGCCTCGCTTGTCCGCTACGCGCGCAGGCTCATCCACCGCCGACAGCAAAACCCGACGACGTCAGGTAGTCATAGCTCTTCGCGACCGCATCGAACATGTCGGTCTTGCAATCGTCAAGCTCAACAATCATGTACTGCGTATGGCCGCGGCCTGCTTCCGCAATAGCGGCGAAGTCCTGCACACCGTCCCCCAAAGCGACCATGGGGCCCTCTTCGGTGAGCACTGCGCCGTCCTTCATGTGCAGTAGCGGTGCACGGTCCCCGAAGTCGGCTACGACCTTGGCCGGGTCTCTGCCCGCAACCCTGGTCCAGTACATATCCAGCTCGAAGAATATCTCGGGCTCAATGAGCTCGCGCAGCACATAGTACGGGATGCCCACATCGGATATCGCTTCCATCTCCCACCAATGGTTATGCAATCCGAATCGCAACCCATTGGACTTTGAAAAAACAAACGACTCGTTGTAAATGTCGGCTAGCGCCTTGATGCCGTCGAGAGACTGATACCGCGTGTCTTCGGGCCAGCCGTGCCACACCATCAGGTCGCAGTCGAAGGCCTCGGCGGTATCCAGAAATGCAGATCGGTGATCGCCAACGGGGATCTCTACATGGCAGGCAATCGCATGCAGGCCTGCATCACGAAGCAGTGCGGCCGCTGTGGCGCGTGTCATCCCCTCGGGAAAAAAGGCGGTTTCAACCGCCCTGTACCCCATTGCCGCTACGCGCCGCAGCGCAGCAGCCGTATCCACGGCCATCGCTTCGCGAATCGAGTAGAGCTGCAATGCTACCTGCGGAGCAGACCGCACGCGGCCAAAGCCAGCCCCCAGCGCCGTTGCCGCAGCAGCAGCGCCCACGGTGTTCAGAAATGTTCGGCGAGAAATCGTCATGGCACCAACACGCACAGTGAAGTCTGAAGGTACGAACCAGAAAAGGCTGCCGCTGCATCAGCCGCACAACCCCCTGGCAACATCGGAATCGGAAAGGCAATCATCAACGCTCCCCTAACAGTTTCTTATTTTGCAGACGTGCTTCGACCTTCTGATAGCGTTCTAGTGCCGACATCGCGCACGGTTCGTCTCCTGTTCATGATGGCTGCCTTCGCGGCATTCGGCCTAGCCGGCCCAACGCAAACGCGTGCGCAACTAGCGTCCGTTCGCGGCTTTGTAAGCGACAAAGTCAATGGCGAAGCCCTCGTGGGTGTGAACGTGCTCCTGGAGTCCGGTGGCGGCGATCTCCGCGGGAGCATCACCGATACCGATGGCATCTACAGCATCACGCGCGTTCCGCCCGGCGTGTATCTTTTCCGGGTTTCATACGTGGGATACACAAGCCACCTTGACACACTTCGGCTTGCGACAGGCCAGCGCCAAACTATCAATGTGGATTTGGCCCCGTTGGAAACGGAACTGGGCGAACTCGTGGTCGAAGGCGAGCCTGAAACTGGTGCGGCCCGCGTAACCGCAGGCCAACAGGTGGTCACGCCGCGCGATATTGACCTTATTCCCACGCCTGACATCTCGGGCGATCTGGCCAGCTTCCTGACTGCGCTGCCAGGCGTGGTGAGCCTCGGTGACCGGGGCGGACAGCTTTTTGTACGCGGCGGAGAGCCATCGCATAACCTCACGCTGATTGACGGCATGTACGTCCACCAGCCCGCGCACATTCTGGGTTTCTATTCTGCCTTTCCATCTGACATTATTCGTCAGGCCGACATATACACCGCAGGTCACGGCGGCCCCTACTCCGGGCGTATCGCTTCCGTGATCGACGTCAAATCGCGTAACGGAAACAAACGCGAATACAACGCTGCAGTGGCCGTAGCGCCCTTCGTGAGCACCTTCTTGTTCGAAGGGCCCCTGGTGCGCAACCGCGTGTCCATTATCGGATCCGCACGGCAGTCCATGATTCGGCAGTTTGCGCAGCGCTACGTGCCGCAGGATCTGCCCTATACCTTTGGCGACATGTTCGCCAAAGTGCACATGATCATTAGCCAGACCAGCCAGCTCTCAATCAGCAGTTTGTATACGCACGATGTGGGCACCATCGGACTGCCTTCGGAAGACCGTATTCTGGAAGAGGTCGGCTGGAAGAACTATGCGATCGGTGCCCGCTACGTCGTGCTTCCAAGGGCGCTTCCATTCGTGGCAGAAGTGCTGCTTTCCTGGTCGCGGCTACATACCGAGCAAGGCCCCCCAGGAAAGCCGGTTCGGTGGTCGCGCCCGGAAGGATTCAGCTACGCTGTAAACATGACCAGCTTCTACCAGCGCGCAGAGTGGCATTGGGGCCTGTACTGGCGTGCGCCACAAATCACTTCGGAGCTGGGCGGACTGTACCAGGAGTTGGAATACGGCTACAGCCGACGCCACAAGGCGGGCCTGTACATCGAGCCGGACTTCTATATCACGCCCGCGCTGAAGGCCCGGCTGACGCTTATCGGAGAGCTTTTTCCCGGACAAGACCAGCAGAGCATCTTAGAGCCGCGCCTGCGTCTGATCTGGGAGCGCGATAACCATCAGGCTAGTGCTGCCGCGGGCATCTACCACCAAGAAGTGTTTGGGTTGAACGACCGGCGGGATGCCACCAATGTGTTCACCGCGTGGCGCAGCGCACCCACGACCGATCTCTCGCGGGCATTGCATGCGCTTGTAGGCTATCGGTACAGCCTGTCGCCAGGAATGGAGTTGGCAGCGGAAGGATTCTACAAGCGGCTGCGCAATCTCTTCATCTCGGAGTGGACCTCGTTTCCGCGCTTTACCAGTCGCCTGCAGCGCGCCGATGGCCGCGTCATCGGGATAGACCTGCGCGCCGAGTTTCAGCACAAGGGCTTCTACGGGTACGTCAACTACGGACTGTCCTCCGTCGAATACGAAGCCAAGCAGCCCGCCATCAACCTGTGGTTTGGGCAGGAGCGACTTCTCTTCAGGCCGCCGCATGATCGGCGGCATCAGTTCAATGTGGTGGGCAACACGAAGCTGGGCGAATATGAAATCAGCGCCCGCTGGAATTTCGGGTCGGGACGCCCCTTCAACTTGGTATACGGCTTCGATGGCTTTGTGAACATGGATGGGTACCAGGATATCTTTTCGGCGCCTGACGACCAGCGCGTCATCTACGGCCCGCCCTTCAGCGGCATCCTGCCCACATATCACCGCCTGGATGTAACGGTGGCGCGGCGCTTTGAAGTCGGCAACAACCGTCTGACCGCGCAGGCCGGGGCAATCAACCTGTATGATCGCCGCAACCTGTTTGCGCTGGACCTCTTCACGACCGAGCGGAGCTATCAGTTGCCATTTGTGCCCACCATCAGCCTGAAGGTCGAGACCCGGTGATGCCCGTTAACTGCCGGATCATTGCATTGGCGCTCACGCTTGGAGCCATCCTGGTTACGGGTTGCTCCGAAAACGTAACCACGCGCCTGCGACTGGATCAGCCGTTCTCCATATACGGCCTGATCAATCCCAAGGCCGATACGCACGGCGTCCGGGTCTTTGAGATCCAGCACAACATCATGCTGGTTCGGCCCGAACCCATCGATGCTACGGTGACATCCACGCTCGTGCAGACGGGAGAAAAACAGCTTTGGCGCGACAGCGTGATACAGCTGGATGATGGCGACTATCGGCATGTGTTCTGGGCGGCATTTCGCGCAGCAACCGGAGAAACCTACCACCTGAAAGTCGTACGGTCTGATGGCGAAACCTCCTCGGCTACGACAACCATCCCTGGACCCATTGAGCTGGAGGTGCTAGAGGCCGACACGCTCAAGCCCGGACAGGCGCTGATGCCCGTATTTGTCCATGGCGATCCGCCGGCGGTCCCCCGCATTGACGTGGAATACGTAGTGGTTGGATTCAGTGAAGGCGGCAGCGACCCCATCTTCAAGTCTGTCGTCTTCAACTATGTCGGGCGCCTCGAGCAGCGGCCGGGCGGCTTGCTGCTGGAAATCGACATGGTGGACGACTTCCTCGCGATCTTCGAGGAGTTTGATTCGGACAACGTGGTCACGACCGAAGTCATTGATCTGCGAGAAATCATTCTGCGGATCCATGTGGGTGACGCCAACTGGGTCTCACCCATCGGTGTCTTTGATGAGGAGTTTCTGGTAGAGCCGGGTTCGTTCTCCAACGTCGAAAACGGGTTTGGCTACTTCGGCAGCGCCTATGTCGACTCAATCGCCTTTCGGCCTCCGCTGGCATTGATACGGCGTGCCGGCTTTTATGTCGTGGGCGACGAATGATCCGCCTGCCCTGCCTATGCGCCCTCTCTTTGACGCCCACCTTGACCTGGCCTGGAACGCCCTGTACTTCGACCGCGACCTCTCGCTGCCGCTTGCCGCGCTGCGCGCTGCCGAATCGCATATGACGGATGTCCGGTGGCGAGGACGGGCAGCCGTAAGCCTCCCCGCACTGCGTCAGGCACAGGTCGCCGTATGCGTCGCAACGGTACTCGCCCGCGCCGGCCCTTTGCCCACTGGGCGCTTAGCCTACCAGCGCATTGACCTGGACTATGCCACGCCACCTGCAGCGTACGCCCACGCACAAGGGCAGCTCGCCTACTACAAGCTGCTGCAATCGCAGGGCGCCGTGGCCATTCTGTCTACGGCGCAGGCGCTAGACAATCATTGGGCGCGCTGGCAGACTGATCCCGCCGGCACGCCCCTCGGAATCATCCTCAGCATGGAAGGCTGTGATCCCATACCCTCGCCCGCATACGCGGAACAATGGTACGCAGACGGGCTGCGTACAGCAAGCCTCGCGCATTACGGGGTGGGACGATACGCTTGCGGCACCGGAACGGATGGGCCGCTTACGGATGCAGGGCGTGTGCTCCTTAACGAGTTCAGCCGGCTAGGCATCGCGCTGGACGTCACGCACCTTAGCGATCAGAGCATGGCGGAAGCACTGGACATCTACGAGGGACCGGTCCTGGCCAGTCATCACAACTGCCGTGCGCTCGTCCCGGGTGATCGGCAGCTGACCGACCGGCAGATCCGCCGGTTGGTTGCCCGTGGCGCTGTGGTCGGTGCCGTTATGGACGCCTGGATGCTCTACCCCGGCTGGGAGCGGGGAGTCACCTCGAACGAAATCGTGGCCTTCGAAGCCGTAGCAGACCATATAGATCATGTCTGTCAGCTTGCCGGCAACGCGGACCATGCTGCCATTGGTACAGACCTGGATGGCGGCTTCGGCAACGACCAGACGCCTTTTGAGCTGAACAGCATCGCAGATGTGCACAAGCTCGCGCCGCTCCTTTGCAGCCGCGGCTACCGCGATAGTGATGTGGATGCGATCTTTTTTGACAACTGGCTGCGCTTTTTCAGGGCAGCATTACCCGCCGCTTAGCGCTTCACACTTCTTGCCTGCCGTATGCACGCACTGGACAAACGCTTTGAAGACCTCGGCTATTCACTGCGAGAATCAGCAGCTCCTGCCGCCATTTACAAGCCAGCCGTAATCGTCGGCAACCTCGCCTACTGCTCCGGCGCAGTGCCTGTCACCGGAGGAAAACTCCGCTTTCACGGCAAGGTGGGGCGTGACATCAGCCTTGAAGACGCTCGGCAATCCGCTGCACTTTGCGCGGCCAACAACCTGCGCCAAGTGTATTCGGTTGTCGGATCGCTGAGACGCATTGCGCAGGTCGTTCGGCTGACGGGATTCGTCAACAGCGACCCGGACTTTATCGATCAGCATCTGGTGATCAACGGCGCGAGCGAGCTTTTGAGAGCTGTCTTCGGGGATGCAGGCGTAGGCGCGCGATCCGCCGTCGGCATGGCGAGCCTCCCCTTGGGCGCGGCAACCGAAACAGAGCTCATCGTAGCACTCCATCCGGCATGATGGACCCTGCCTTTCTGCGCGCCCGCAAGGAAGCCGCCTACATCCTTTTGGCATGGGCCGTATGCCTCGTAATCACCGTGGGCATCAGCTGGCTCCTGGGCCAAACAGGGCTCCCCATCGCTTCTATTGGGGGCATCCCGGCTTGGGTGTTCTTCGGAGTGCTGGTGCCGTGGGCTTTAGCCACGGCCTTCAGCACATGGTTCAGCCTCCGGTTCATGCGGGATGAGTAGTGAGGCGGCTGCCTCACTTGGGGCTTTTCTGCTGTACACGGCCGCCGTGCTGGCGCTCGCATGGCTTGCCCACCGCGTCGGATCGCGAAAGTCATTCCTGAGCGAGTACTTCCTCGGCAGTCGCAGCCTCGGGATGGTCGCACTGGCTCTTACGTTTGGGGCTACGAGTGCATCAGCCGGATCATTTGCAGGCTTCCCGTCGCTCATATACGCGCATGGCTGGGTCCTTGCGCTCTGGATTGCGAGCTACATGGTTTTTCCGCTGTGCGGAATGGGCCTCCTGGGCAAGCGCCTGAACCATGTTGCACGGCGTACCGGAGCAATCACCGTGCCGGATGTCCTGCGCGCCCGCTTTGAAAGCCGGGCGCTCCCACTGATTAGCACGGTACTCCTGGCACTCCTGCTCACGGTGTATCTCATTCCGCAGTTTACGCTGGCCTCGCTCATCGTGCAGCAACTCCTGGGCAATGTGAATGCCTTTCAGCGCATGGCCTTGGGTCTTGCTCACACCATGCCCTGGATCGTGCCCACGGGCAGCAGTGCAGAGTATGTGCTGGGCCTGGTCCTGTTTTCTGTCCTGGTCGTGGGCTATACCGCATTCGGAGGATTCCGGGCCGTAGTATGGACCGACATCTTGCAAGGCTTTGTAATGGTAGCCGGCGTACTGGTGATGCTGGTCCTCGCCCTTTGGCAAGCAGGCGGCCTGAGGAACGCCACGGCGATGATGACCGACATGGAGCCGCCGCGCCTCGGCGAGGTGACTTTTGTCCGCGCAGATTCTATGCAACGGGAAGGCATCCGTGTTGCCGTGGACTCGTGGTTTACCGTTGGTGATCGGCTCTTTCGCACCAATGAGACAGCGTTCATTGTGCCCGGCACCCGCACCTCTGCACCAGTGAAGATGGTAGAGATTGTGACGCCCCAGGAAAAGGCCCGCGTCAAGCAGCACGGCTTCACGCCGCTTCCTGCCGCCATCATTCCAGAGCTTCAGAGCGTGCGATCTTATGCACGCGGTGCTGACAAGCCGGGCGTGTACGTTTCAGCGCCGGGGCCCAGCCCCACGGATCCTGACGGCTTCTTGCCCTTTGGGCTGGCCGTTTCGTTCTTTGCTTTTTGGGCGCTTTCGGGCACCGGGCAGCCCGGCAACATGGTGCGACTTATGGCCTTTTCCAACACGGCCACCCTCCGGCGTGCGATCGCTTCGTTGTCGATCTACTTCACGCTCATCTATGTGCCACTTGTGATCATCTTTTGCTGCGCGCGTGTGCTTTCACCCGGCCTGGACCATACGCCTGACCGTATCATGCCTGTAATGGCGTTCCTCCTGGCCGATGGGGCCCATGTGCCGTGGCTGGCAGGACTGCTCATTGCCGCACCTTTTGCTGCAGCGATGAGCACCGTAGACAGCTTCATGCTGATGATCACCTCCAGCGTGGTGCGCGACATCTACCAACAGAACGTACGTCCCTCGGCGCGCGAGCGCACCTTGAAGCGGATGAGCTACGCCTGCATCATAACCGTTGGCGTGTTGGCCACCGCCGGGGCGCTGTATCCGCCCCAGTTTCTGCAGTACATCATCGTGTTTACGGGCGGCGGCCTGGCAGTCGCCTTTCTGGGACCGGTGGCGCTAGCACTTTACTGGCCGCGATTCAACACGATTGGCGCTTTGGCGTCCATAATAGGCGGCTTTGCGGCATATCTGGCGCTGTATGTCCTAGGCTTTGCAACGCTGGGAGCAATCACGCCGGTGCGACCGCTGGGGCTCGATCCCCTCATCTGGGGATTTGTGGCGTCGCTTGGCTGCGCCACAATCGGCACCTTGGCCAGCCCGCCGCCCCCAGACCGCCTGGTGCGTCAATTCTTCCATGTACCGACCGCCCGCACGGCGGCTCCGGGTCCGGAGTCCGCAGAAGGCTTGTAGCACAGCGGCGCAACAGCACTTCGGGACTCCGCTGCGAGCATTGGCCTTACTTTCGGTAGTCCAGGGGAGGCTCCCGATCCCCCACCAGCGGCTCGTAGGTGAAGTCGGGACCGCGGCGGTGCTCAAATTCAGCCTTTGCCGCGGCAAGCACGGCTGCATCGCGGTAGAGATCTACCGCGGTCATGGCCAGCGCCTTTGCCGCCAGCGTTAACCCCTTGGAACCAATGCTCATGCCACCAGCAGCGACAGCCTGCCAACTGTGCGCGGCCGTGCCAGGAACCCAGGTGGCAGCATCGAATCCTGCTGTTGGGGCAGCGTAGCTGACATCACCTACGTCAGTGGAGGTCATGTCGGACTTCGGCTCGTAGGGTTGGATCTGCTCCTCTGATCCCAGTTCCAGATCAGGGCTGTTGAGCGTGGAACGGATGGCCTGGGCAAACGACAATTCCTCCGCACTATACTTCACGCCGCCCAGCGCCTGCAGGTTTGCATATAACGCCCGAGAGAGAACCTCATTCGGAAGCACACTGTGGATGCCATGAATGATCTCGTAATCCATCGTGGTACCCGTGCCCAGCGCAGCTCCTTCTGCGGCACGAATGATACGAGGAAAGATTTCCAAAAGCGCCGCAGCGCTCGGGTTGCGCACGTAGTAGTACACCTCACTGAAGTCTGGCACGACATTGGGCGCAAGACCGCCGTGGGTGATTACGTAGTGTATGCGTGTTTCCTGCGGCACATGCTCGCGCATCATGTTGACCATGAGATTCATCGCTTCAACGCCATCCAATGCACTCCGGCCACGGTCCGGCGCTCCCGCCGCATGCGTTGATCGCCCATAAAAACGAAACTTGGCCGACCTGTTGGCCAGGTTGGTCATCGGGCTGGCGTCAGTCCGGTCGCTAGGATGCCAGTGCAGCACCGCATCCACATCGTCAAACAGCCCTTCGCGCACCATGTACACCTTGCCAGCACCACCCTCTTCGGCAGGCGTTCCATAGAGGCGTATGGTGCCGTGCCCGTCGCGGCGGCTCAGAAACTCCTTTACGGCCACCGCCGCCGCTACCGATGCCGCGCCAAAAAGGTGGTGGCCGCAGGCATGACCCGCTGCACCTTCTGCGACAGGCTCCCTCTGCGCAATGGCCGCCTGGGACAGCCCCGGCAACGCGTCATATTCTGCAAGAATGCCGATGACCGGCGCGCCGGTGCCGTATTCCGCTACGAATGCGGTGGGAATGCCCGCGACACCTGCACGAATGACGAACCCTTCCTCCTCCAGCGTCTTCATTAGCAGCCCTGCGCTGCGTGTCTCCTGATAGCCGACCTCGGCCCATTCCCAGATTTGCCGCGCGATGTCAAAATACTGCCCGCCGCGCACATCAATAGCACCAGACACATCAAAGTCCTGGGCTTTAGCGACGACGGGGCACAGCGCGATGATCAGTGCCACCAGCGATCTCGTAATCATGCTATTTACCTTGCTTCTGCCACGCATCTGCGTAGACATGTTCAGGAAAGTCCAGATACCCTGGGTATCCGCGCTTGGCTTGGACTGCTTTGCGAAGGTCCAATGCGACCACCGCTACCGCATCCGTTGTTTGCAGTACGACCTCGCCTTCAGGATCAACCACCAGCGAAGGTCCGCCGATCTGAACCCCCGCCTCGGGCCCCGGTCGGTTTACCGATACGACGAAAGCACTAGCCGTCAGCGCCATCGCCCGGTATGCCAAAAGCCACCGTCCATAAGTTGCCGCCGAGGTTGCGCGCGGTGCCAGAATGACTTCTACACCTTGCGCGGCCAGTACCTGCGCGCCGACCGGTCGATTGGCATCCGAACATATCTGAATGCCGACCTGTACGTTCAAGGCATCGATAACGCGCGGTGGATGGCGTCCAGGAAGGTAATGGTCGGTTTCCCAAAAGCCCTCTTCTTGAGGCAGGTGGAGCTTTTCATAGGTGGCGGTCACCTGCCCGGCCGGATCAATGAAGAGCGCCGTGTTGTATCGTCCACCCATAGACGAATCGCGAAGAATCGCGCCGCCGAGGAGTGTCAGGCCGTACTCGACTGCAACGCCGCGAAGCAGCTGCATTCGCCATCCCGCGGGGCCATCCACATCGTCTTCACGCGCCACGGGCGTGGCCGGCGACCATGGGTTTAGTGGCAGCTCTGGCAAGATGACCCAGTCGGCCTGCGCCGCGCGCGCCTCCGCCAGATGTGCATGCAGCCTCGCCGCATGGTCAGCGTAAGGAAACACCTCCGTGACCAGCGCCACCTTCACTGTCCGAACCCCTGTGTCAGGCATCAGCGTTGGCTGTTTCGCACTAAGCGTCAGCACATTGGATAACGCACGTAAAGGTAGGCAACAAACACCTTCGAGATCGAACCGTGCCGCTCACACAAGGCCCACGGACACAGGCAGTCGCGTGATCAAGGCCAGATCCGACGCAGACTCGCGGTAGCGGCCCTGCAGAATGCCTGCCGCCAACTGCTTGGCCTCGTCGATGCGATCTACGAACTGGTTGAGCGGGATTCTCTTAAGTACTGCAAGGGAATACAGCACATGAGCAAACTCTCCTTTGGGCCCCATTACGATGCACGCCACACCCTTGTCCATCGCGGAATCTATCAAGCGTTCGAATGCCAGCGCAGCGCTGTCGTCAACCGTGGTCGCTGCCGCAAAGTCGAGGATGACCACATCGTGGTCTTCTATGTCCTTGAAGACCGTGCGCACAAGCTCGTTGGAACTCGCCACGGTGAAGCGCCCCGTCAGCCTGATAATGCCAACCGGTACAGAGAATGGATCGAGATCGTCAACATCCTGCGCGAACGAGAAATAGTTCGGATCGACAATGGGAAAGGACATGATGCTGTCCAGTTCGCGCTGCTGCGAACGTCTGGCGGTAAGTACGCCGGATGTGATCAAGCCGAGCGCCACCGCGGTGATGAGATCGACCAGAACGGTGAGGACGAACGTCATTGCCATCACCAAGACATACTCCGTCCGGGTGTGCACGAGTCGCTTGATGAAGCGCCAGTCGATGATGTCCCAGCCGATCTTGATAAGGATGCCAGCAAGTACGGCCAATGGGATCGGTTCCACCATTCTTCCCAAGCCTAAAAGCAGTGCAAGCAAGACGAGCGCCGCGAATGCACCCGCCATGGGCGTGCGACCGCCCACGCGTATGCTGGTGACAGTGCCCATCGTGGCACCGGCTCCTGGAAGCGCTCCTAATCACACGAACATCGCTGAACCAGAGAATTGAAGCACAGGTGCCTACGATCAGGGCGGCCAAGGGAGCCGGCACGAACTTATGCAGGTGCCGCGGCCAAAAGATGCAGATGCCGAGCGCCAACGTGCCTACGATCACCGCGTCCAAATGCATCGCTGCCAAGGCACCCGGCAAATCGCGCAACTGCTCCACGATACTGCCCGTTATGGCCTCCACGCCCAAATTTGGATAAAGCTGAAGCGCGATGATGATGATGCCGATACCTGACATGAAGCCGGAAATCACCGAGTATGGCGTATAACTCACGAACGTGCCCATGCGGAGCGCACCGAGGGCGACCTGGAGAAGCCCCGCCAGCATCACGATCGCGAATGCCGTTGCAAGATCGTCGCTGTAGATCACAACGACGGACGCCATGGCGATTGCCATCGGACCCGTGGGACCCGATACCTGCGAGGGCGTACCACCGAAGATCGCAGCGAAAAAGCCTACGAAGATCGCGCCGGAGATGCCGGCAACCGGCCCAAGACCAGAGGCCACGCCAAAGGCCAGCGCCATGGGCAGCGCCACCCGGCGGACGTCAGCCCGCCCGTGAGATCTCCCATCAAGCGTCGTCCGCTGTAGGGCTCGTTGCCAGGAAGAAAGAAGAACGCCTGTTTGAAAAGAGACAAAAGAGAACCAATCTAGCCATAGCGTTTTCAGCGAAGCCAGCCGTATACGTACAGTCCCTGAAGGAGGACGAATTGCCGCTTAATCGTCGACATCATACATGAAATGTAAGTGACAAAAGAAGGTGTGGTGCGGCTTATACCATCGAATGCATGGACGTTTTCGGAGAACACCGGTTAGACGAATGCATACGTAATGCTCAGCGCACACGCACAGAATCCAAGACATCGGCTCTGCACAACGGCAGCGCCGCGGATCAAGCACCAGCCACGAGGCATATCACCGCGCGGCATTTCGACTGCGTAGCGCGGCGGTACCGGCAACCTCTGCATGGTACGTCCCTACAGAGATAATGTCATGGCGCTACGAACAGCATCGCACCGTTGGCATTGCGCCATACTTCCTTGCAGGTGCGCAACATGCCTGAGATTCGACAGCGGTTCATCTTCGACAGTTGTGCATGAGTACGATTACGGATGTGGCCGTTGGATGCATTGACGACATCGAGGTGGCCGCGCTCGTCAATCCCTTCCTCACGGTTGTTGCGCAGCCGACCTACGAGATGGACTCCAAGGCGATGGAACTGCTGCCCCGCCGTATGAACGGGTTCGCCGGACCGCCGAGCACGCACCTGCTTCCCACGGAGCTGATTGTGCGGCGCTCCTCGCTTGCCATCGCGCAGGCCTGACCAGCACCATGCAGATCCCCCGGGCGCGTTGGCACTGTGATCTGTGTCTGCACCCGCGCAGCTGCGACCATCTACACGGCAGACGCCAACACCCTGCGTCTGGCATGACCCTTACGGCGTGCTGGTCGGTCCGGGTTGGCAAGATGCAGCAAGGATCCCTGTAAGCGCCAGCGCCGGATCCGGCTCGGATCAATGATTAGCCTCGTCGCATAGTGGATGCCGCCTGGCTGCATCCTCCACGCAGCCGCATGGCACGCGTAAGGTGCTACCTTGCGCTCCTGTGCACTGTGAAGGCCGTGGCCTCCCCGCGCGGAAACGTGCGCCCGTCTGCGAAATCCGTTTCACCATAGCCGTGCAGCATAAACCGTTTCAGCTCGATGGAACCGTTGGCTGGATGCAATTCAACCGACATCTGCGGCCCGCTGCCGGTAATCTTCACGCTGCCATACTGGTAGCCGCTGGACCAGAAGTAGGTGCCCTTCCTTGGAGTGAACCCCATGCGACCCTCCACCGCGGAGTACTGAAAACCCGTGTAGGCCAACAGCCCGGCCCAGGCGGCCATGGCACGCGCGTAGCGGTGGCCATACTCTCCTTCGTTGAATGGATTGCGCTTGTGGCCATCATAGCGGTCCCGAATCGCGCGAAAAACCTTAAGCCCCGCCTCCTCCTGCCCCTCGTAGATCATGTGGGCCGCGGTGCTGTACTCAAATCCCGTCATGATCTCCGTGTAATACGGGAAGGGAAAGTCCAAGAGTTCCCCGCGCGGATAACTGGCCATGAGCAGGCCCGCCTCGTTCCCCAGACCGAAGCTCCGAAACGTGTTGAAATGCTCGTTGAAGTTGTCGATGTAGTTGTACTTCATGATGCTGCGCAGCGTCGTCTGCACGTTCTCCTTGCGCAGGAGATACCCCAGCCCCGCCGTGTGCGCGAGGTACTGTCCGACCAGTTGATCAACCAGGCACCCCCGACCGAGCTGTGCTACCGTGCTTGTGCCCTCCGGGATGTGGTGCTCGTAATACTCGCCGTTGAAAATGTTGTCGTCGATCCAGGCGCTGCCGCGCTCAAAAAGGTCTCTGGTTTCGTCTGCAAAAGCCTCGTCTCCCAAGTACCGCGCCATCTCCTCCGAAGCCCGTAACGCGCCCAGATACCACGCCGCCATCTGCGGGTTGGGGCCGAGATAGTTGATATCCATCGTGTTGTGCTGGCTGCCTTCCATCACGCCATCCTTGTTCTGATCCCATATGCCAGTCCAGGCAAAACTCATGGACTTGCGGATGTTGGGCCACAGCCGCCGGAGCATCGCGTCATCTCCTGAAAGCTGCCAGTCGCGATAAATCTTGATCAGCGTGCCCATCTGCCCGTCCGCAGCCCAGCGCTGAAAACTTCGGGCCCGTTGATCAATAGGAAGCCCGACGCGGTGGCTCATGGCACCGTTGTCGTTGACGGAATGCGCGAACTCCACCTCACGAAACCGCTTGGACAGGTCTCCAAACAGGAACGGTACGGTGGACTCGTAATTCCACACGTGAAAGCATGTCCCAAAGCCCCATCCGGAGCTTCTGGAAGCCCCGATTTTTGTACCTGTTATGCTCCCCGTGCCCTCGAAGCCGTACGGAAGCCCATCGGCTGTCCTGAACACCGTCTGACTCCGCAAGTGATTGAGGTTGAAGAGGCCCGCTTCCTTGAGCACTTCCGGCGCGTCGCTTGCCGTCAGCGTGCGCACGAAACGCACGGTTTCTGCTTCCAGCATATCGAGCGCGGCGGCAGTCTTCACGGCGACATCCCAGGCGTTCTCGTACAGCGTCGTGTAGTAGTTGCCTACAATCTCGGGGCCGCCAAACTGTCCGGCATGGTGCACGCCATGATCCCAGGCCCGCCGATTCGGAAAATGCCACGTCAGCATGAACGTGATCGCGCGAGACTCGCCGGGCGCAAGCGCCACCTTGGCGGCAACTGTCGCCGGCGGTGTCTGAATGACATGCGCCGTATCGGGATGATCCACAAGCTCGCCGTCTGCAACAAAGTCATCCCAGAACGCGCGGAATGTCCAGTTCCAGGCCAAGGGTTCCCAGGATGTACGATAAGTGACCGGACTAGCGGTGGTCGTCAGGGCCATCGTGCCCCAATTGACATCCAGGGAGTCCACGCCTTCCGACGTCATGTAGATGCCCGAAACACCGTCATCCTTGCGAAACGTGTTGACGTTCCTGTCCGGCGTGCCGGTCCAGCCATCCACCCCGATGTAGTTGGGCACCATACCGACCACCGCCGCCTCCAGCGAATCACGGGTCGGATTGACAAGCACATAGCGCAGAATAGCCACGGGGATGCCGCTCCGCTCGGCGTCGCCAACGATGAGCGGGTTGAATGCTTCAAGACGCACATCCACAGGAACGGCGGAATGTTCAAACGACACCTGAGCCAACGGGTAGGCGGCCTCGAATGTCGTAGACTCGAACCGGGGAAACCCTGAGTTGACCGCATCGGCACCCCAGTCTCCGCTATGCTCCTTGGCCGGAACGGGACCTTCCAGCACGCGCACCCGACCGGGGCTGTCCGGCGTCTTGTAATAGAGCGCGAAGAAGGGCCCGTTGGCAATGGTGGGCGGCACCAGCTTGAAGGCCGGAAGGTAGCCCAGCGCGCCGCGGTTCATGACCTCCCAGTCCCGCAGGTCCCCACGCCCACCCAAAGATACCGTCCCCGTTCCGATGCCTCCAAGCGGCATCGCGACCTCGTCCAGATAGATACCCGTATACGCCTTGAGCACAGGCCAGCCGGTATCCACATCGGACTGCGAACATGCGGCAACAAATGCAAGCAGGAAGACAGCAAGCAGCGGCGCTGGTTTCATCATCATCTGGAGCATGGCGAATCGAATAAGGTGTCCGATCGCTACTGTGCGAAAGCCGAGCGAATGGCTTCCAGCGACTTGCCCAGCACCGCTACGGCGATGCGGTCCAGCGCTGCCTCGTCTCCCTGCAGGTGGATCGTCCGATGCACATGTGTGTGCGCTTCCCCCGGTGCCAGCGCCATTGCTGGAGACGAGGTCTCGAGCTCGTAGAAGGGACCCAGCGGCGACACGCCGGGGGCCGGGGGACCATCGTTGTAGCTGTTGACAACATCGCCTGCATACGGATCCTCCTGCAGCTCCCACATGGAATTGACGTACAGGGCGTCATGGTCTGGCATCGTGTACTGAACCAGCGTCAGCACCCGGTTGGCCCCATCATAGCTTCCAAATGTGGGCATGCTGCGTGCTCTGGAGAACCCAATCTTGCTGCGATATTCCCCGTCGCCCTTGAAATAGACGACCTCGTCATCGTGCGTAAGCCGGTCCGCAGGGACCTCGCCAAAGTAGGCCGCATTCACCACGGGACCGCGCGCCTCCATGCTGCCCGCGGCATAGGGTACAACCACGGTCGTTGCCGGCGACGGATTGTACATGCCCAGGATCCAGATCGACAATAGTCCGCTCTCCGCAGTCCACGCTTCGCTGCCGATGTTGGTGACCGTGTTAACCGATTCGAAAGCCACCACATGGACGCCGACACCGACTTCAAGTCCCAGGTGGGCGTTGACTGTATCCACATCGATGAGGTGTACCTCGCGATCCACCTTGAGGTCAAAGTCCGTTCCGGAATAGTTCTGAAGCTGCATGGTCTTCTCAAAAGCGACATGCCCGGACGACTCGGATACAACCGTCCATGGCCCCCAGTCTATGGCCTCGGGTACATACCAGTGATCCAGATCAAATGGATCCCCCTCCTGAAAGTAGATTGAAAACTGCCCCCCTTCAGGGCCGAGCCAAAAACGGTCTTCTCCGCCAAATACGTTGATATGCTCCTGCCGCTTGCCAGAAGCGATCACGGATCGGTTGATCCAGCCAAAGCTGGTGCCTTCGCTGCCCTGCGCCGTGCTGGTGAGTACGCGTCCCTGCATATCCGGACTGACCGCAACCTGCGCCTGCGCTGCAGCATCTGAGAGCACCACCAGGCTGGTGTGTTCCTGTAAAAACGCAAGGTCTGCGCCAAAGGTGGCGGCCGCGGGGACTGATTCCATGGTGGTTGCCGGCTGATTGCATGCTGCAAGTACCAAGAGCACAAGCAGAATAGAGCATTTCGTCATGATCAACGCTGTTGGATTGCGATGGGCGGCATCAAGCAGTGCTTCGCGCAAGATACATGCAGGCGCGTCAGGGCGTTATACTCACCGGGTAATTGGCCAAGTGCTCCCGGTACAGTCCTGGGTGAGTCTGACCGCCAATGATCAGCTCGTACGGCCCCTCGTCGGGTAGACCCTCAACCCGAATCAGCGCCACGTAAGGCTCCTCATACGGCACGGGTAATTCGAACAGCAACTTGGAGATATCAACGGTAAGGGTTCGGCCTTCAAGGCGGTATGCCTGAACGGCCAATCCATCCACGCCCACGGCAATGTCGCGTGCTACATCGATGTAGACGCTTCCGAGCTGACGCAACACATCAGCTGCGGCCATGAGGCCGCCGACTTCAGACCAGCTCGGTCCAGAGCGCAGCGGCGTCTGTGGAAAGCCTTCATGGTCGATATTCTCTGGACCCAACCCGAAAGGAAACGTAGGCGCATTGTAGATGCCGTTGGCTACATGGCGGGGGTGCGTCACAAGCGTCAGCGATGCGCGGGCCGCTGCGATGCCGCGTTCGATGAGATCCTGTCGACCGGTTAAAAGGCCCAGCCGCACCAGAATCCCTGCAAATCGGTGATCGCGCTGATCCAGCCATTCAGCGTCTCCGATCTGTGAAGAGAAGCCGCCGAAAGGATAAGCCGTGATGATGTAATGCGGGGCCCAGACAGTCTGGAGCAGACCGGCGTAATCCGCCACCGCCTCCGCTGCATCCAGGTATTGATGTTCGCCGGTGACTTCGTATAAAGAGACGAAGCCTTGCAAGGCCCACGACATGGCCATGGCGTTGCGCGGCGGCTGCCCGGTGCGATCATCGTGAAAGCTTTCGGCCTTGACTGCGCACGAATAGAGCGCCTCAAAGTCGATCCACCGCTGCGTGGGCAGCACTTCATCCAGAAGAAACTGCGCCGCACGTGTGGCCGCATCCAGATAAAGGGTGTCTCCCGTAGCACGATAGAGCTCACTGAGAACCCACACGTTGGCTCCGCCCTCCGCATTCCATCGCATTGCCGGGCGTGGCCGCAAATCTACGTCAAACCAGGCGGGTACTGTGCCGTCCGGAGCCATGCGCTGCACAAGAAAGTCTCCAAAACGCTGCACGAACGCCAGGATGCGCGAATCTCTTGTGCCGGACCGATAGAATTCCATCAGATAACCAGCCGTCACGGCCGCCGCCGCCGTATGGTAGTCCGATGTCTCCCAATCCCAGTAGTTGCGCGTCTCGTGCGGATTGTATCCTTCGCTGGGGAAGCGCCAGAGGCTGCGTTGCCAGATTCCCTTGTCCAGATCGTACAGGGACGGAAACAGCCCCTCGTTCTGCGGAGCCGTTAGGGCCAAGTTGATGATCTGATTGGCCTTTGCCCCGATCAACGCATCAGACAACACCTCTCCCCAGTAGGACAGCCCCAGTGCATCGGCGACGTTGTTCCACCAGGCCGTGATATAGGTGAGATGAAACCACTGCGGTGCGGTCAGGCGAAACATGCCCATGGTCTGCCCGTCCGCTACCCACTCCTGCCAGGAGTTCCACGCCTGGGGACCGTCCGGCGCTCTGTGTACCATCACCGGCAGACCATCCTGGACCTCCACGGTGAAACCCTTGTAGTCGAAGCTCGCCGGATAGAATGCCTTGGCATATTCAGCAAACGGGAGGGCCTGCGGCCGCGGCTGCTGGAAATAATGCTGGCCATAGTGTTCCCACAAAAAGCGGGAGGCGCGCTGATACCCGCGATGCGGCGGCGCATCGGAAGCCAGAAGCAGGTCCATGCCGTAGCGCACCTCATGACTGGAAAGGGTACGCACGAATGTGCCTCCAGCGTTGACGTGACGCCAATAGACATGCTGCTCCGCAATGGCATCCATCAGGCCGTATGCCATAAGCGGCTGACTGGTCATCCCTGAGACGAGTTCCAGGTCCAGCACAGCGGGCAAAGTTATCCTGGTTGAGTCAATGGGCACGCCAAAAATCCAGCGATGCTTCTGCGGCCGTGCGCCTTCGGCATAGACTCTATGCTCATTGATCAGATTCAGATCTGGAACGATGGCTGCAAACAGCCCGCCTGTTTGCACGATTGTTGCCGGCGCAAAGAAGACGCGATCCGCAATGACATCGCCGGGCGAGCGTTTGTAGGCCGGCGCATGACTGAAATCCGGAGTGCCTTCTTCCGCAAAGGCAATGGGCGACAACAGATACTCCAAGCGCGGTGGGTTGCCCTTGAGCTCCGCGCGTACATCAATGTGCACCGACGACATGCCACTGCGCAGCGTCAGCGTTTGCGTGACGTGCGCAATCTCGGTGTTGCCAGACAGCGTCACTGCCACATGATCCGCGTCCTGCGCTGTCACTTCGTACGCATCCAGCACCTCCGGCACAATGATGCGGTATGCATCGGCTACCTGGAGCGCCCGGCCATGCTCGTTGGAGCGATCCAAATACAAGGCGGTCGTAGTCACGGGTCGCGGCGTCGGCGGACGAAAAGCCTCGGCTACCTCCACCCATGCCCCTGCCCTGGCTGCAAAAAAGGTCTGACTGATGCCATCGTCATCACGCGCGACCACAACCTTGACCTGATTATTAGCGATCTCCAGGCCAATATCCGTCTGATGCACGCGTACCTGCGCCGCTGACACCGGCACCATGGCGGCCATAAGCAGCACCAGCATTGCGGTGCGGCACCCGCCGGATCGGCGAAGAACGGTGCTGGTCTGCCGGGTGACGCATGGAACCCGGCGTGCCGCGGGTGACTGCAGCGCATTCGCATCGCTGCCCATCATGACGCGGTCGCTGGTCCTCAAGGCTGGATCATCCATTGCCATTTGTGTAGTCTTGCATGGTCAAACATAAGCGCGTCACCATGCCACCATGGGAGTGGCGCTCATCATTTCGCGATGTCCCGCCCCATCGCCTGATGATCCTGCTGTGAGCGGAGATGCCGCAGGCTTCTGCGATCGTCCATCAGGTGTGTGATGGTGTGCTGGCCAGTCCCTGGCTGATCCCACGAGCCCAACTCCGCGCGCGCATGCGCGGCTTCTGCCATCAGCCGCGTTACGATGTCTGGATGTGCGGCAGCAACATCCTGCGTTTCGCCGGGGTCTTTGCTCAAATCGTACAGCAATGGTTCTTCCAGATCCCGAAGGCCCGACTCCCACCAGACCAGCATTTCCGGCGTGCGCGGCAGGTGCAGCTTCCACTGACCCTCGCGCACCGCTTGCAGGTTGAGGCCGTTGTAGTAATAGAATACGCGATCATGCATGCCTTCAAGCCGGTCTCCAAAGAGTACCGGGCGCAGGTCGGTGCCATCAATGAGGCGATCAGAGGGCAGCGTAGCACCTGCCAGGTTGGCAATCGTCGGCAAAAGATCCATGGCGTTCACCATCGCGCCGCTCACTGCACCTGCGGCGATGCGGGCAGGCCATCGCATGATGCAAGGTACCCGCAAGCCGCCTTCAAACGTGCTACCTTTGCCACCTCTGAAGGGCCCGTTGGAGCCGTAGGTACTTGCCGGCGCGGACCCATTGTCAGAAGTGAATATCACCAGCGTATCGGCAGCCAGGCCCGCGTCCTCTAGTGCGCCAAGGACCATGCCTGTGCTCCAGTCGATCTCCTCGACCATGTCGCCGTACACGCCTGCGAGCGACTGACCCGCAAATCTTGGATTGGGCATCCAAGGTGCGTGGGCACGCGTGTGTGACAGGTAAATGAAAAAGGGGCGCTGCGGATCGGCGTGGATAAACTCGACGGCGCGCTGCGTAAAGTGCTCTGTGATGGTCGTCACATGCGCATCCGGGTCTACGATGCTATCGTCTTCCAAGAGCGGCGTGGAACCGTCCGGATGCGTGTTGCCGACCATGCCATGGAACAGATCAAAACCGTGCCGCGCCGGGTGAAACTGCGAGTGCGCGGTGAAACCCGCATGCGTGTCGAAGTCAAAGCCTGGCGGAATGCCCAGGTGCCACTTCCCGATACAGGCCGTCCGGTAGCCGCGACCTTTTGCCAATTCGGCAATGGTCACTTCGCTCTCTTCAAGCCCCAGATCGCTGTAGACCCCGCCTACCGCGAAGGGCACGCCGCACCGCGACGGATAACGCCCCGTCAGCAGCGCGGCGCGGGAAGGACTGCACACTGAACAAGGAGAGCGATAATCGGTGAAACGGATGCCTGCCGCCGCCATACGATCCAGGTGCGGCGTCCTTATTGTGTTCGATCCGTAACAGCCCAGGTCGCCGTAGCCCAGATCGTCGGCAAAGATGAGGACAACGTTAGGGGCCGCCGCGCGTGCAGCCCGGCTCCAGCATCCAGTGCTAGCGGCGACCGCGGCGCATGTGGCCGCTTTGATAAAGTCCCGGCGCGTCAGGGCGGCGCTATTAGCTGTTGGCAGCCTCATCTTTTGGACCTTTCCATATGCGCGTCCAAGAGCTGCACGATGCGATCATGACCATAGTGCGCTGCCAGTTGCTTCGGCGTCCATCCGCCGCCCGGAGCTGCCTGCGCATCCGCGCCGGCGCGCAAGAGCGCCTCAGCGAGCGCCTGACTGCCGCTGAACGCCGCCCAGTGCAGGGGTGTCCATCGCTGTGCACCGTTGAAGGTGTTCAGGTCTGCTCCTGCATCGATAAGTATGCGGCCTGTACCCGCCTGACCCAGCATAGCAGCGCGCAGAAGCGGCGTCCATCCGTCGATGCCCCGCGCCTCGACTTCAGCGTCCCATTCCAAGAGCAACGTCGTCACCGCTTCGTGGCCCAGCTTGGCAGCCCGATGCAACGGGGTCCAATCCCCTGCCCCGCGCATTTCCACATCAGCCCCAGCCTCCAAGAGCGCTTGTGCGATGGCGGTATCGCCCATTGCCGCGGCACGGTGCAGCGGTGCCCAGTCGCCGTGCATGCCGTTGACCTCGGCTCCGCTGGCCAAGGCTGCATGCACGGCTTGCAGGTCCCCCGCCACCACAGCGCGGTGCAAGTCTTCGGTAGTCTGCTGTAAGCCCATGGTGCGCATCGCCGCGGCTACTCGAACACCTGTTCCGGGTGGTCTTGGTACCACTGAAGTTCAAGCTGCTCCCGTGCATCCAGCGTGTCTTCGCGGCTGAGCAGCTGGTGACGATACCGCCGAAAAGCCTGCATATCTGTTTGCAGGGCGCGGGTAGTCTCCTCCCAGTGCGGGCTGCCAAGCCACTCCTTGGGATCCGTGTAGCTGGGATGCGCCGATCCTGTGGGGCGTACGCCGCTCCCGCGTCGGCCATAGTCGCCCAGCTCCGCGCGCGCCTCGTCGGCCAATGCCAAAAGGCGCGCCACGACATCGGGGTGCTGAGCCGCCACATCTCTTGTCTCGCCTGCATCTACCTGCAGATCATAAAGTGCTGGCGCGTCCATCAGCGTCGTATTAACCGCAAGCCAGGGAGCACACTCGCCGTAGATGCCCGCGCGCGACTCCGGGCGCGCAAGGTGCAGCTTCCACCGCCCGGCCCGTACGGCCTGCAGCCATGTACCAGCGTAGTAGTAGTAGACCGCGTGCGGGCTCTTTGCACCCGCGCGCGCCTGCATCAGCGGCCACAGGTTCCTGCCATCAATGGTGCGATCCCCCGGCAACGGTGCGCCTGACAGGTGCGCAAGCGTCGGCATAATGTCCATGATGGCGGCCAACTCGCTGCATGTGGTGCCTGCCGGAATCTCCTGGGGCCACCTCATGATGCATGGCACGCGCACACCGCCCTCCCATGTGGTTAGTTTGCCGCCGCGGAGCGGCGCCGCGGAGCCGGACTGATCCCCGAATCCCAGCCATGGCCCATTGTCCGAGGTATAAATGACCAGCGTGCGATCGTCCAGTCCCAGTGTCTTCAGGTGGTCCAGGATCAGTCCCGTGCACCAGTCAATCTCTTCTATGGCGTCCCCGTAAAGTCCCGCATCGGAAGTGCCCTGAAACTCCTTGCCAGGATAGATCGGGATATGCGGCATGGGATGCGCCAGATACAGGAAAAACGGCTGGTGCTGACTCCGCTCGATAAACGCGATGGATTCGCGGGTGTAATCCTGCGTGAATCGAAAGTGGTTTGGACGCTCGGTAAGCTTTCGGTCGTTGTAGTAGAGCGGCACGGCAAAGTTTTCGAATGGCTGCGTGCCGTTTACGATGCGGATGCCGTAGAAGAAGTCGAAGCCTTGGCGATTCGGAGCAAAGATGTCGTCTTGGCCCAGGTGCCACTTGCCTATACAGGCGGTTGCATAGCCGCGGGTCTTGAGCATATCCGCTATGGTCACCTCGTCGGGACTCAGCCCAAAGGGAGCATCGTACAGGTGCACATCAGGCATGCCGGCCCGCACTGCATAGCTTCCTGTCAGCAGCGCAGCACGCGAGGGAGAGCAGATCGGGCTTACGTAAAAGTCGGTAAAGCGCATGCCTTCGGCCGCCATGCGATCAATGCGCGGGGTCCGAATGTTCGGCGACCCATAGACGCCCAAGTCGTTGTAGCCCTGGTCATCTGTAAAGACGATCACAAAGTTGGGTGGCTGCGCTGGGGCTGCCCGGCAGGAGGCAAGCCCACTGGCCAAGCCGAGCGCCGCCCCTTTTCCCAGCGTATGCAGGAAGTCGCGGCGGCTCCACAGTCTAAACATAGCGTCAGCGGGGGATCCTGGATGCGGCCGGGGCGACCAGACGAGTGGCACTGGCCATCTCGCTTGAGCGCACGCCACCGTGCCGCCTACAGTCCGAAGGCCATGGAGACGATATGCACCGACCCTAGCCGGCCAAACTCCCAGAACGCGTAGCCCACATTGAGCGTGTAGCCACTCAAGCCGACGTTGATGCCGGTCCCCAGCGTGAGTCCCTCCTCGTCGTAGTTGAAGCGGTAACCGCCGCGCACCGAAAACAGGTTGCGGAAGGTGTACTCCGTGCCCATGTTGACCTTCTCGGCTCCATCGTTGGGATGCACAAACTCAGCGGCCACCGTCCAGTGATGCAGGCTGCCCGCGCCGCCCTCCATAAGGTCATAGGCCGCGCCGAAGCTGAAATTGACCGGCATCCGCACATCTGCCGGTTCGTAGCCTATGCGCTCGTCGAAGGAGGCAATCTGCGTATCGGGACCGATGTTGCGGCCCACCATGGTGACGCGCAGGCTTCGAATGCCCGTATGAAACACCGTGCCAATGTCCACCGCCCAGGCACCGACCGTAGCGTCGTCCAGTGTTTCTGTGATGTACTTGGCGTTGACGCCGAAGTGCAGCTGCTCTGTCACCCTGCGGGCATAGCTGACACCCAGGGCCAGGTCCTGCGCGGTGACCGTGCCGAGGTCTGTCAGCACTTCGGAGCGTCCGGTGGGGACGCCATCCACGAGGATCGCCCTGTTTTCTGTACGGGGCATGTCGCCATAGTCCAGGAACAGCAGGTTGACGCCAATGACACCGATGCCCTCAAAGTACCGGGCGGCAGCCATACTGTAGTAGTTGATGTCTGCAAACCAGCGGACGTTTGTCAGACCGATGTTGAGGCTGGTCATATCCACCAGCGAGGCAGGATTGGTAAGCGACGATGCTGCATCGCCGCGGCCCAGTGACGAGTTGACCCCACCCATGCCCGCCTGGCGCGCATTGGTGGGAAGCTTGAGAAACTGAAATCCTGCCTGTCCTACGCGGCTGAAGTCTGTGGGCGGCAGTCCGATGCCTGGGTCCGGGTCGAGCTGTGCATGCGCCGGCTGCGCAAGGCCTGCGATCATGAGCGCCAAGCAGGCCGAAAAGAAAGTCAGTCGTTTCATGGGATACCTCGGTAAGGATTAGCGTGCAGGTTCATGCGCATCATTTGATGATGAGGAACTTGCCTGTGCTGGACTCTCCTTCGTGCCCTTGCACGTTCGATTCGATATGGTAGATGTAGACGCCTGGCTGCACGTTCTGGAAGAAGCGCGTCAGGAGGTAGTCTCCGTGGAGTGCCGAGCCCCAGGCCTCTTCTCCAAAGCCATCGTCATGCTCGATGGTGCGCACCAGCTCCCCGGCAACCGTGTAGATGCGGATGGTGCATTCGCCTGGGATGTTCAGGAAGCTGATCCGCTTTTCTTCAGACGGATCGGACAGGCCACTGACCTGACGGAACGGATTCGGAACGACCAGCACCTTGGACTGATCGTTGCTGGGCGCAGGCTTGGCCGCCAGTGCGTAGTAGGTGTAGGCAGTGAACCCGCTTTCATTGCCGTCCGAGTCGTACGAGGTGACCCAGTGGCGGTACGGAATCCCGGGCTCTGCGGGCAGGCGATAGGTCACCTTCCCTCCAGAGGTAAGTGCCGCCGCTTCAGCGTTGGACACATCTGCTGCTTCGACCCAGGGCCCCTCAATCCTTGACTCGGACTGGTACACCTTATATCCAGCGAAGTCGTTGGTACCCTTGATGGGATCCGTGTAACTGGAGGGTACCGCAGTCCAGGTGAGCTCGAAGCCTTGCGTGCCGAGTTCAGTATCGACATAGATGCCTACGTCAAGCTCGTCGTCGTTGCTGGCAAACGGGGCATCGCCTACGGTTGGCGGTGGAAAAGCCGAGATGCCCTCATTCCAGCTGCCCGTGCGCCTGAATCCGTCCACGATATCCAGCGCTGCCTGCCAGTTGGCCTTCAGGTTGGCTAATCCCTGCTGCAGGTAGCTTTGGGTGGCGTTCGTGCCGCCTAGTTCGCTGACATTGCGGTCCATTTCGCCGAGCGCAACCACGCGAATGAGCTCGACCGAATCTCCCGGCGCAATGTCGTAGGGCCCAATGCCCAGGCTGAACGAAGGCACGCGCTCGTACAGGTTGCCATCAATCGTGCTGCCATTTGCATTGGCATCCTGCCAGCTCATGCGCGTCTGCTGCTTCGTCATGCGCGTGAAGACATAGGTCGGATCCAGGTTGGTTGGCTGCCAAAACTCTTCGTCGGGGGCCCCGGGATTTTCGTTCAGGATGCGATGGAAGATGCCCTGATAGACCGTCGTCTCGCCATGCTTGTTGGGCGTGACATACACAATGTTGTCCGTAAAGAGCTGCGGCGAGTACAGGCGGCGATCAATCGAGTTCTGGATCGTGATATTGCCGGGATCTCCGCGGTCACCCGTCACATCGCCGGGGGAAATATCGTAGGTGACAGGGGCTTGATTGGGTGGCATGGACGTGTCGTCGTAGAACACGAAATTGCCCGACTCCGTGCGAAAGTTGCTGAAGCTTGGATCCCACAGGTATTCGTCGTCGAAGGAGACGCCGTAGGGTATGCCCAGGCTTATGTTGATGCCATAGGCCACATTGTAGTACCAGTTGGTAATCTGCTCCGTGCTCTCGTTCGTGAATACCTCCCGATGTATGACGAAGTCGTCATACTTCGGCAGGCTCCATACCATGCGCTTGCGCGAAACTGTCAGCGGTATGACAGGAACCTCGGACCCGGACGGGTCCACAGAGGTGACCGTTTCATAAGAGTACTCCTCAGCCTCAGTCAAGCTTTTCGTAAAGTTGTAGTTCTTGACCTGGGTGTGATGCACGACATTGAAGCCCGGCCATCCGCCCGTGATGTGCTGCACGCCGTCTACATCGCCCGCCCAGTAGCTCAGGGTGTTGAACCAGTTGGATGGTGCTTCAAAGTACCCGGGATAGGAGGCCAGCCAGATCGGCGGGTTGGGCACAGCTTCACTGATGACCGTCCAGAACTTGCCGCGCGTGAAGGAGTGATCCGTACTGCTCTGGCCAAAGGCCGCTACGCAGGGCAGCCCGACCAATAAGGCAACGAGCAGTGCGCTATGTCTTGTGTAGGTGCTCATCTATTCAGACTCCGGTTAAAGGGTGATGAAATGATTCCAGGCACACCTAAAACGTCACCTGGAGTCCGAAATAGACCTGCCTTGGCAAGAGTCCCTGATTGTACCAGTCCCATTCGCTTTCCTCGCCGGTGGTCGGATTGACCGGCAGCTTGCCTTCTTCGTGATAGGTCTCCAGCGCGTTGCCGGTCAGGAAGTTGAGCCGCTTCGAATTAAGCACGTTGTGCACATCGATGCTGAACTCCATATGCGCACCGCCGGGTACTGCAACAGCCTTGGAGAGGCGCAAGTTGGTATTATGGTGCGGCTTCCAGCGCCGGTTGTTGGGCTCTGTGGAAAAGTCTCCCGGCGAGTGGTACGTATAGCGGTGGCCGCTCGCATAGACGTAGTAGGCATTGAGATGCCAGTCGCCAAACGGATGGAAGGATCCGAGCGCCGGCCCCAAATCCGTCGGCGAGAAGAGGTTCGCGATCACCTTGACGCTGGTAGTCGGATTCCAGGTGTCGTTGTTGGTGCCCGACAGGCCTTTGTCGCTGAGGCTTACGCCATGCAGCGTATGGGGCCGTACGGGATTACCTTCCTCGTCTGTGATGAAGATCTGCCTGAAGCCGTATTGTCCCGAGCGCACGAATGACCGATTGAAGATGATCCGCGCGCGGGCATGCTGCAGGAACAGGGAGTGCAGGGACAACTCCAGACCGCGCACATCCACATAGCCCCCATTGGAGGTGACGCGACTGCGGCCACCACCCGGCGCAAACCCGAAGGGGTTCGCCGCATCCCAATGCACCTCCGTGGTGACCGACCCGCCGACGCCGAAGAGGTTGTCACCGATGTTGTTGGGAGACTGCCGCACCCCCAGCGAAGTCAGGTTCTTTCCGTCCCTGTAATAGACCGTTGCGTCCAGGTTTGCAATACCCGGAATGTGCTGATCGAAGCCGAGTTCGTACTGGATAATCTTTTCGAAGGCGAGGTCCGGATTGCCCGTGTTGGTGTTCGGGTGGTAGAACACGAAAGTATATTGCGCCGTGTCCGGCGAGGCATGCGGGGCCCCGGCGGACGAGCCGAAGACATGGAACACGGTAGGCCCGCCCCCGATAAGCTGCCAGGCCGGGCGCTGGTTGAAGTGGCCGTAGGCGAAATGCAGCACTGTGTTTTCTGTGATCGGGTGGGAAATGCCGAAACGCGGGGACACGACGGCCTTGGAGGCCGTAGACACGCCGTGCTCATCGTCGGTATAGGTCACAATATCCGCGGGCGGCGCGTTGAGCATGTTGGTGATCATGGCGGGATCAAAGATGGACGGTGCCACTTTCGTGTTGGCATTGAAGACATCGAGGCGCAATCCGGCGTTGATCACCATACCGTTGGCCTCGATCTTGCCCTGTGCATACGCCGCGGCGTCCCACGGATAGAAGTCGGGCCTGGTCGCATGGTTGGAGTATATGGCACCCGGCATGGCGCCTGACTTGAACCGCTTGGACACATACTGCGGCGAATACATCGCCCCGGTCTTGAGTTGGAAGAAGCGGTTGATCTGGTTCGTATAGTCAGCCTTGAATACCCCGGCGTCTGATTCAACCATGAGCTGGAAGATGCCCGGATGTCCGCGGTGAAATATGGGCGGCAGCAGAAACAGCGGATTGCCGGGAATCATGGTCTCGTCCCACGCCGTTCCGAAGCTCTCGGAATCTGGATCATAGACATCGCTGGCTTCCAACTGCTTGAAGTTGTTGCGATCCAGATCCATGGACGTATAGCTTATCTGGACATCCAGGTAGGAGGCCGGATTGAATACATGGGACCATTTGAGTTGCCCGCTCTTGAGCCGCATGTACTCCGGCGGCGAAGGCAGCTGGAAGATGTGGGAGGTACCGTAAGGCCAGTATTTGAAGGTGGCATAGCCGGAATAGTAGAACGGTGCCGGACCCCAGAGACCGGCTATGAACGAGTCCTCGCTGGACCAGTAGCTTAGCCGGGGTCCCTCAGTGTTATTGAATCCCTGAAGCAGGCCTGAGAATTCCAGCCGGTTGCTTCGGGAGAGCCGATAGTCCAGCTTTCCCTGGTAGTTCCAGTCTCTGGAAAACGGCAGGTAGGCCGGAAATTCAGGGGCATCCTTTAGAAACTTGCCCGACAGCAGAAAGCTGAGCCCGCGGGTTATCGGTCCGTAGATGGTGGCTTCCGTTTCCCAGGTTGGGCGCTCCGCATAGCGCTGCATGTTTTTTGATGGGTCCCCAAAGAGGTCTCCAGAGATAAAGGCCGTCCAGGCGTTCAGACGCTCCTGCGGCGTCTTGTTGACCCAGTCGCCCCCGCCGGTATTCTCCGTCCAGTAGTCCAGGGTCGCCATCGTAGCCCATTCGTAGTTCTCCTTGCTGTAGATATTGCGGCCCCAGTGGTACTTCCCCGGGGGTCGCAGGCGGGCGCGTACTGTGCCATGCAGGCGATCAGTCGCCGACTTGGTAACGATGTTGATGACTGCACCCATGGCGCGGCCGTATTCCGCATTCCAGCCTCCGGTCAGGACTTCCAGCTCGGATATCGCTGTGGTGTTGACACCCGTCAGATTGACGCCGGACACGTTGTCACGCAGGCTGAGCCCATCCATATAGTAGCTGTCCTCCAGGCCAAAGCCTCCGCGAATGCCGCCGTTGATGTTGGTGGCTGCCTGGATTTCGATGGCCTCTAGGACGGTTTTGGCCCAGCTGTTGGCAAGCTCTTCGCCGCTCATGCGCTCTTTGCTGCCGGTCAGGTCCACCTCTACGGGCGGCCGATCGGCTGTCACGATGAGCTCGTCGGTTTCGACGGTCGCTTCGGTCATTTCAAAGTGGACCGGTGTGGTCTGATCGATGAAGACCCGAGCATCCGTCTTCGTCACGGTGACAAAACCGATGATCGACGCTTGGACGGCGTGCAGCCCGGGGGGCACCCGCAGTATGAAGTAGTTGCCTTCCACATCGGTAGATGCCCCGAGGGTCGTGCCGACCACGACGACATTGACACCCGGCAAGGGGTCGCCGGTGCTGGCATCGGTGATGGTACCCGCGATCTTGCCTGCCTGGGACTGGGCCAGGGCTACGCCCTGACAGGCCACAAGTGCGGCGATAAGGAGGGGAGGCAGTCTCGTAAGCATGATTGATCTCGTTCTGCTGGCAGGATCATCCGTGCAGGAGCACGAGGCAGCGCAAGGAGCAATCCGCTCGATGTTAACGCTAACATGTCGCCATGCAGGCAGCAGACCTGCCTGCACTCTGGGAACTACACACGCCACCAGTGCCGAAACTATTGCGCAAATCGAGCAATATCAAGGCTTCGTTAATTTTTTTTTCCATGGAAAGGTCTGCCGTGCCCTTCGAAGCCTGGGAACGTGCACGATGCACACGTAGCGCTGTAGTAGGGTGTACCCCCCAGGGGCGGACCGCTGCTTCGCCTGTTGCGGTCGTAAGCCAGCAGGCGCGTCCCGCACGCTGGCGCCCGGACTCCTTCGCGCCGCGCCGGGGCGCATCGACTGGCGGGGCCGTTCATTCCGCCAATGAGGTGCGCAGATCCGCGAGGGGATCCACGCGCCGCCATTTTCGAGGACCGGCCGTAGCCGCAAGGACGACGGCTCCTTCGCAGGCACACAGACGCGGCGATTCATGCCCCATGTGCTTCGCATTCTTGGCTGCCGCGGGGCTCGGAGAGTCCCGCGACAGCCGTGCAGGAATATGGACGCACCGCTGCTGCTTTGGCGCGCCTAGCCGCAGGGACCGGGGCCATGCAGGCCCCTGGACACGCGGAACAGTGCAGTTACTCGGTCGGCACAGATGCGCTGAGGTCCACGGCAGCGCACAGGGCGAATGAGTCCGCAGCGCCGCGGGGTTCAACTTGCCGGGTGGCACGGTGCGGCAACAACAGGTATATTGTGGCGCACCTTGTCCATTGCGTTCTCCTATGTTTCGGTTGCTGCTTGCCCTCTTGGTCTTTTGCACAATACCTGCAGCGAATGGGCAAAATGCGGGCATCTTTATCAGCGCTGAGGATGCCGCCGCTATCCGCGGAGCGCAAGGCCAGTTCACGCTGCTTGATCATTCCGTCACCTTGGCGGCCGAAACGATGGCCGCCGCCTTCGCGCACCCCATCGAAGTGCCGCCGCCCGGCGAGGCCGGCGGATACGCGCATGAGCGGCACAAACAGAACTACCGCGAGATGCGCCTGGCTGGGCTCTTATACAGCATCACCGAAGAAGTGCGGTATGCGGCCTTCGTACGCGACATGCTGGAAGCATATGCGGTGCTCTATCCCACGCTGGACGCGCACCCACTGGCGCATCACCAGCGACCCGGAAAGATTTTTCACCAGACCCTGAATGAAGAGGTGTGGCTGGTCCACACGGCCATTGCCTACGACTGCGTATACGACTGGCTGTCCGAGGAAGAGCGCGCCCGTTTTGAGACCAACATATTCCGCCCGATGGCGGAATGGTTTCTCGTGCGCAATGAGGCGGAATTCAATAGAATACATAATCACGGTACCTGGGCCGTCGCTGCCGTCGGCATGATCGGCTATGTTATGGGCGATCTGTCCCTGGCGGAAAAGGCCTTGTACGGCTCCAAGCTGGACAAGAACGGCGGGTTTCTTAGGCAGCTTGACCTGCTGTTTTCGCCTGACGGATACTACATGGAAGGACCCTACTACATCCGCTATGCACTGATGCCCTTCTTCTATTTTGCGGAAGCGGTTCAGCGAATGCAACCGGAAATAGGCATCTATGAGTACCGCGACGAGATTCTGCGCAAAGCTTACTACGCTGCGGTTCAGACGTCCTTTCCCAATGGGATCTTTCCGCCGATTAACGATGCCTCGCTCACGATGGACGTGGCCGCACCGGAGGTCGTCTTGTCGAATGCCCTGACGTATGATCGCTACGGTGCGGACAAGGCACTGCTCGGTGTAGCCGGTGTACAGGAACGCGTATCGCTCAATCGCGGCGGCCTGATGCTGGCACGCGACTACGAGGACCTGGATTCAAAGCCGACCATCGACTGGCCGTCCGTGGAGTTTCGCGACGGCCACGACGGCACGCGCGGCGGGCTGGGCATACTGCGCATGGGCGAGGGGCAGGATCAATCCATGCTTCTTATGAAATACGGCGTGCATGGCGGCGGCCACGGACACTTTGACAAGTTGCACTTCATCTTTTTCGATCAGGGGCGACAAGTAATCCGGGATTATGGATTTGGACGATGGATCAACATAGAGCCTAAGTTCGGCGGTCGCTACCTGCCCGAGAACGACTCCTATGCCATGCAGACCGTGGCACACAACACGGTCGTGGTGGACGAAACCACGCAAAACGCATGGGACGAAGGCGAGGCCGAGACCACCGCCGGGCAGCGTCACTTCTTTGACGCACAAAGCGCGAGGGTCAAGGTCATGAGCGCCCGCGCAGACACCTATTACGAGGGTGTGGGCATGCAGCGCACCATGTTTCTGATTCAGGATGCGTCCCTTGAATATCCCGTTGTGGTTGATCTGTTTCGCCTGCGCAGCGATGCTCCGCATGTGTACGATTACCCGATTCATTACCGCGGGCAGATAATCAACACCAACCTCGACCTGGAGACCAGCAAGACCGCACTCGCGCCCCTGGGGGATAACTTTGGATACGAACACATCTGGAATACCGCGCAAGCCGCAACAGATTCGACTGTCCGCTTCACATGGCTGGACGGGAACCGGTACTACTCTCTCATTGCGGCGGGCTGGCCGGGTGCGGAAGTGCTGCTAGGTCGCACAGGTGCCAACGACCCTGACTTCAACCTGCGATCAGACCCGTTACTGTTGCTCCGGCATCGTGGTTCGGACCACCTTTTTGCTTCCGTTATCATGCCGCATGGCTACTTCAACGAAGCCCAGGAACGTTCAAACCAGGCGCGACCTTCCGTCAGGGAGGTGCATGTCGTGGGCCACTCCGAAGAGGGTAGCGTTGTTGAAGTATCGGGCTACGAAGGCCCCCTGTGGCGCATCTTTGTCACCAACAAGCCGACGGCGGACACTGTTTCAGTCAATTTTGGCGGTAAGCAATATGAGTGGTCCGGCGCCTACCATGTGGAATATCTGGACCGGCAGAACTAAGCCCAGCCTACGACCCCAATTGCTATGAACATAGACCTTATGAACAAGACCGCACTGATCACCGGCGGCGGTCGGGACATTGGCCGGGCCATCGCGTGCCAACTGGCGGACGCGGGCGCTTCGGTGGTGGTCAACTACCACACGAGCGCCGATCAGGCGCACGCGACGGTGAACGAAATCAAGCGTCGGGGTGGACATGCCGTAGCCGTACAGGCTGATGTGACCTGCACACAGGCAGCACAACGCCTGGTAGAGACGGCCATCAATACCTTCGGCGGCTCGCTGGACATTCTGGTCAACAATGCTGGTGGGCTGCTCGCCAGAAAAAAGATCCGCGAAATGGATGAAGCATTTTGGGATGCGGTTATGGCCGTCAACCTCAAGAGCGTCTTCCTGGTAACACGCGCCGCGCTACCTTACATGAATGCCGGCGGGGCCATCGTCAACGTGTCCTCGCTGGCGGCGCGCAATGGGGGCGGGGGCGGATCAGTAGCTTACGCCACCGCCAAGGGCGGTGTCCTGACCATGACCCGAGGACTGTCCAAGGAGCTCGCCCCTCAAAAGATTCGCGTGAACTGCGTCTCGCCCGGCCTCATCAATACCACGTTCCACGATACGTTCACCCCTGGAGAGGTCCGGAAGACGGTCGCTGCCAACACCTCTGCAGGACGCGAAGGAGAATCTGAAGATGTGGCGAATGCGGTCGTGTTTTTGGCCTCGGACGCAGCGTCGTACCTAAACGGGGAATCCGTAGAAATCAACGGCGGACTGTACTACGTCTAATGGGCGGCAAGACAGCCATCCAAGGCCCGCATTGGGATGGCCTTTTGCTGGGATGGCCTTTGCTTAATTCTGCCTAATGAATCGACCTGTTCTGCCGTTTTGCATAGCGCTCGCATTGATCGCGGGCGGATGCCAATCGGCCAGCGATACCATAGAACTCAGGCTGGCGCATGTCCTGGACTCCACGCATCCGGTCCACTTGGGCATGGCGCACATGGGTGAGCGGTTGCAATCGCTCTCGGGCGGCAGCATGCAGGTCAAGATCTACCCGAATGGGCAGTTGGGCAATGAGCGCGAAACGGTTGAGCTCTTGCAGCTGGGCACGTTGGATATGGCTAAGACCGCTTCCAGTGTGATCGAAAACTTCGTGCCTGCCATGGGCGTGTACAGCCTGCCCTTTCTGTTTGATGACCACGCACACCTGTGGAGAACGCTGGAAAGCGAAATAGGAAGGGAAATACTCCTGAAGGGTGAGCCCTATCGCGTGCGTGGGCTGTGCTACTACGATGCGGGGTTTCGGAGCTTTTATGTGCGCACACGCAGTGTCGTAACGCCGGCAGACCTCGAAGGACTCAAGATCAGGGTCATGCGCAGTAACCTGTCGATTCAAACCGTGAACATGCTCGGCGCCAATGCGACCCCAATGGCGTACGGCGAATTGTACACGGCCCTGCAGCAGGGCGTGGTCGACGGTGCAGAGAACAATCCGCCCAACTTTTACGGTTCCAAGCACTTTGAGCAGGCTCGGCACTATACCCTGGATGAACATGCCGCGCCGCCCGATGTGCTCCTTATCGGCACACACACATGGAACCGGCTGAGCGCACAGCAACAGGCATGGTTGGCGCAAGCTGTGCAGGAGTCAGTGGCGTTTCAACGGCTGCGGTGGCAGGAGGCGACCGAGGTGGCTTTGGAAGCACTGGAGGAAGCAGGCGTTACGGTCGTACGACCGGACAAGCGCCCGTTTCAGGAAGCCGTGCAACCGCTGTACGATGCGCTGGCGGACGATGCACTCGGGAGATGGGCCGCGCGCATCCGGGCACTTCGGGCTGCGGAACTGGACTAGGCAGGCATGACCCGCATCATAGACCGAGGCTTGGCCGTCGTGCTGATCACACTCATGAGTGTGATGGTCATCACTGTTTCATGGCAAGTAGCCACGCGCTACCTGCTCAACAGTCCCAGCTCCTACACGGAGGAGCTGGCAACCTACCTGCTCATCTGGATCAGCCTCCTAGGGGCCGCCTATGCGCTTCGCCTGCGTGCACACCTTGGCATAGACATCGTGATCCGGCGGATGCGACCAATCAATCAGCGCCAGGCCCGCGTGTTGGCCTATGGGGTCATCATGATCTTCTCGCTGGTGGCACTCGTCTTCGGCGGCGGGTGGCTGGTCTACGTGACACTTGATTTGAACCAGCTCTCAGCGGCCTTTCAGCTCCCTATCGGGTACGTCTATACCGTGCTGCCCCTGAGCGGTCTGCTCATGACCTATTACAGCATTGTAGCAATACGTGACTTGCGAGACGAGCAAGAGCACACGACTGACCCCCAATAATTCGGAGGATCCAACCGTATGGGACTCGCCATAGTCGTCCTTCTTGCGAGCTTCGTGATCCTCCTGCTGATGGACGTGCCGGTCGCCTACTGCATCGGCATGGCGACGCTTCTGACCATGGTGGTAGCCGCTGATTTTGTGCCGGCCGCCAGTACCACCGCCCAGCGCATCGCCACCGGCCTGGACAGCTTTACACTTCTGGCCATCCCCTTCTTCATATTGGCCGGGCACCTGATGGGTAGGGGTGGCATTGCGCGCAGGCTCATCGCGTTCGCACACGCCTTGATTGGCGCATTGCCTGGTGGCCTCGCCTTGGTTAACGTGATCGGCTGCATGCTCTTTGGTGCCATCTCGGGCTCAGGGATTGCCGCCGCTGCCGCCATCGGCTCGGTGATGCATCCCAAGATGGTGGAAGGCGGCTATGCACCAGGCTTCAGCGCCGCAGTGAACGTCTCCTCCGCCACGACGGGGCTGATGATCCCGCCAAGCAACGTTCTGATCGTCTATTCGCTAGCCAGCGGAACGGTGTCTGTCGCCGCCCTGTTCATTGCCGGCTACTTGCCCGGCATCCTGATCGGCGGCTTTTTGATGGTTATTGCCGCCTACATGGCACATCGCAAAGGGTATGGAACGGGTGCGCGCGTACCGCTTTTGGAAGTGCTCAAACAATTCGTTCACGCCCTGCCTAGCCTTACGCTGGTGGTTGTCGTCATTGGCGGCATCGTGGCCGGCATCTTCACTGCAACAGAGGCGGCAGCAACGGCCGTGCTTTATGCGCTGGTGTTGGTGTTCATCTATCGCGAAATCCGTATTCGCGAACTCCCCGACATACTGCTTGGCAGCGTGGTGACAACGGCTGTCGTCATGCTGCTGATTGGCACCTCGCTTGCACTGTCGTGGGTCCTTTCCTTTGAGGACATTCCGCAGACTATTGCAGGCACCCTGGTGACGCTGAGCGAGAGCAAGATCGGCGTGCTGCTCATCATCAATTTGCTCCTGCTCATCGTGGGCACCTTCATGGACATGACGCCCGCCATACTCATCTTTACGCCCATCTTCTTGCCCATAGTGACTGGCCTGGGCGTTGATCCACTTCACTTCGGCATCCTGATGGTGGCAAACTTGTGCATTGGACTCTGCACGCCCCCAGTCGGCACGGTGCTCTTTGCGGGTGCAGGCGTCGCCAAGGTCCCTGTTCAATCTATGGTCCGGCCGCTGATTCCCCTGTACGCTGCGATGCTTGTCGCACTGATTCTCATCACCTTCATCCCTTCCATCACGCTCGTTCTCCCGCGTATCTTTGGACTCTGAGCCCTGTCGGCATACGCGGATTCATTGCTTCGAGAAAAGTTCAGCGCACTGCCAGCACCAAGGCCTGCGGGGATCAGTTGCTCCTTCCGAGACTGCGGCACCCGCGTAGTGCATGCCGGCCTGCCGGCATGCAAGGCCTGCGCGGATCAGTTGCTACGCGCTACTGCTGACGTAGTGCACGCTGGTATGCGTACAGAGAGGGCACCGACTGACCTGGCCTGTTGATACCTTCCAAATGTACGCCTGCCGCACGGGTCATGCGCACCGGCACATGCGCATGCAACCCAATAAGCATAGCGGGCGGTGCCAGTTCACCCACATAGGCGGGAAGGCGCATCGCCTCCGGGCCCTCGTACTGCACAGTGATATTCCACAGCACCGGAGCAGCCCCCGCACCCATCTCCCACAGGGGCTCACCACTGCTTGCAACCGTTAGCTGTTCGTAAAGGCTGACCGAATGGCAGGGATGGAGCTGCTTCACGCGTCCGCGCACGAATACATTGTAGGCACTCTGGCCTTCGCAGCTGATCGAATGGATGGCCGGCGCATCGAAATCGAAATCGTGCACGAACACCTGCTGCGCGTCGGTGAGCTGCAGACCTAGATGGCCGGCACGGCCAGACGTCGACACGCGATCCAACGAAACCTGGGATGAGACATGCAAAAGGAATCCGGCGTCCGCGTTGCGGACCGTGACATCGCGGATCCATGCCTGCCGCACGCTGCTGAGGAAGATGGCATTGTACCCGTCTTCCAGGTGATGCCCGCTGTAAGGTACAGGCTCAAACTCCACCGACAAGTGTTCAATGCCGACTTCGGTGAGCACCGCCTTAGATTCCAGCCACGGCTGCATGTCCGCCGAAAGGATGGCCCAGACGGGCGCTTTAGTGGTGAGAACCCGACCTTCCATGGCCACTATGGTGATGTCCTGCGTCACGCGCTTACCGCTCCGCGTAGTCCAGACCAAGCGCGCATCGCCGACTGCGACCATCACCGACGAATCTGCCACTGTGATCGTACGGCCTTCCGCCCGCACGACCGATGTGCTGCGCGGCGCAGCTGTGGCTTCCGGCGGGCGCACCCAGAAATAGCCCCCCATAGAAGAGAACCGTGAATGCATACGTCCCTGTACCAACGGTAGACCTGCGTCCGCTGGACTCCCTTGTGGCACCGCTACAGCGGCCAGCGGCTTTTCGATGATGATGCGGGTTCGATGTGGCCCGCGCCCTTGCACAACCAGGCTGTCGCGCTCCATCAGGAGCACGCCCGACAGGTGGAACTGTCCCTCAGGTATCCCAACGACGGCCAGGCCCTCCTGGGCATGCGCCGCTGCAAATGCCCGCTGAAACGCCTCCGTATCGTCGCGGGTATCGTCGCCCGTGGCGCCGAAATCTGCAACATTCAGCGTAGGCGCATACTTCGGCGGCGGTCGCATATCCCACTGGTACCCGACATACGAAAAATCCGGCAGGCTGCCAGCCGTATCAGGCAGCACGCTTGGCGTCCATTCAGCCCCCCACCAGTAAGGACCCACCTCCGATGGCGTGAGCGGCGGCTGCGCAAGGGATGCGCCCTTGCCGGCAGCCGGCCCGTCGGGGTCGGGGCTGTACATTCCATCCGGCGAGCGGATCAGCACCGGATCTTGCCACGCGATCCCGTCGGGATGTGGCATGCCCAAGGCTGCTCCGTAGAATACGTTGCCACGCCAGCGGATCGCTTCCGGCGTCACCTGCATGGTCAGTACGGGCCCCTCAGCCCGTACCACATTATCCTCGAATGATACGTCTTCTGGAAGGAGCGTCTTTTCTCCATCGGCGCCCAGGCCAAAGAGCACGCTTACCCGTGTGCCGACAAACGTGTTGTGGGCGATCACCGGGCGCTTCACCTGGAAGTAGCGGTTCAGCGGCGAGTTCGGGATGCCATTCATGATGGACAGTGAAGCCCGTGAAGAATCACCCCGGAGGTGGGCGAAGTAGTTGCCCGTGACCTGATGATCTTCGCCGATGATGCGCACCCCGCCCGTGCCCGGCTTGTCATTGCCCAGGAAGTAGTTTGCTTCGACCACCGCTTCATTGCCGTGACGCAGCGTCAGCGCCCCCTGCGCTTCCAGGAAAGTGTTATGCCGATAAGTGTTGCCGCCGGACTTGTTAGAGATAATTTCGTGCTCCCCATTGGTGCGTTCGAACAGGTTGTGCTCCACCACGGTGTAGGAGTGCTGCATAGAACGGGCGCTCGTGCCGATGCGGATGGTTTCGCCGCCATTCTTGCCCAGCCGCGGACGATGACCAAAATGATTGTGGTCAATGCGATGATGATTCGGAATGTCGTGTGGGGGATCGGCCAACCAGACCACCAGCGTTGCGCCATCGTGGGTCTTGCCGGCAAAGTAGCAGTGATCCACGCGGTTGTGCGTGCCGTAAAGCGACAGCCACTTGTACTGGCGCAGCCAGTCCGGAGGATTGTATTCGGTGATGGCGCAACTTGTGATCCGGCTGTGGTGGGCCGGCCTGTGCGTGCGAAATGCGACGATGTGCCCACCCTCCAGCGCGCCCCGATGAAACCACAGCCCTTCCACCTTAAGGTAGCTTCCCCCGATGCGCAACCGGGACGTGCCGGTCAGGATCACTGCGCCGGGCGTTTGTGCCCGAACCGTGATGGAATCCCCCTCCGCACCGTCTGCATCAAACACCAGGTCGGCATCACGCCATATGCCATCAGCCAGGATGATCGTGTCCCCGGGGCGGGCCTTGTCCACGGCTGCAGCAAACTCCTCCGGAGTGCGCACCAGCGTATCGGGCCAGCCCGGTCCTGCACCCACCAGCAGGCACAGAAAGATGATTAGCGCCCGCATCAGCGGCGAATAACAACCATGGACTGGCGCTGGCCAGAAACCTCGAGAACGGCAATGTAGGCACCGGAAGCCAGCTCGGACGCATCAAGCGTCACCGAGTGGGCGCCCACCATGCGGTCTCCATGGAATGCGCGGAGCGCCACACGGCCCCAAACGTCGTAGAACGTGAGCCGGGTAGGCGCCGGCTGATCCAGCGTAAAGTCAAACGTGATGTTCGAAGAAAACGGGTTCGGATAGGCGATGACCGCAGGCGTCCAGGCAAGCACCCGATCTACATCCTGCAGGATGATATCCATGAAGTCCGGGCCCACATCCTGCCTGGTTAGTGGACGATAGACGATTGGCGAAGCAGACCACTCGTCCGCGCCGATATCCGGCAAAGCATCCCGCTGCTGCCCGTCGATATCGACACTTGCAAAGTCGAATGCAGTAGCTGTATTAACCGCCGGACTGCTCAACACGGGTCGCCAGAGACCCTCTGACTGCTCGAGCTCAGGATCGATGACCACAAAGCCGCTGCTGTCCGTGATGCCGACCGACGCGCCGTAAAAGATGTTGGTCACATATTCCACGCTCAACGGCGTGTCTTCATATTCGATGATCGGACCCCTGCTTGTGGACACGAGATTGCTTGCAATCAACAGGCTGTCTGGGGGCTCTGACTGCTCCGCACTCTTCCCGGCACCAATCACAAAGGCTTCGCGCACATTGACAAACGTGTTGAACACAATCTGGGCACGTTTGACCTGAAAGTACCGGTTCAGCGGAGAATTCGGCACACCGTTGACCACCGACACCGCCGCACGATATCCGGTACCCTCCAGATCCTGGAAGTAATTGTTGTACACGCGGTGCCGCTCACCGATGATTCGAACACCGCCGCTTCCACTCTTGCCTTCTCCAAAAAAGAAGTTGCCGTATACCTGAGCCTCGTTCCCGTGTCGCAGAGTCAGCATGCCCGAAGAGCGGCGAAACGTGTTGTGCCTGAAGATGTTTTGGCCGCTCTTGTTGGAGATGATTTCGATCTCGCCATCGCACTCTTCAAAGAGATTGTGCTCAACGGTTACGTGCGAGTCCTGCATAGAGCGGCTGCTGGTGCCGATGCGCAGGCTTTCGCCACCATTCTTGCCCAGATCCGGGCGATGCCCGAAATAGTTTTGGTCGATGCGATGCCGTACCGGCCCGTCATTGGGTGGATCTCTGAGCCACACCACGACCGTCGCGCCATCATGCTCCTTACCGGCAAAATGGCAGTGGTCCACCCGGTTGTTTGTGCCGTAGATGGAAACCCACTTGTACTCTGTCGATCGACTCGGCGGATTGTAGCTCGTCACCGCGCAGTTCGTCAGCCGGCTGTGATGCGCCAGGTTGGAGCTTGACCGGCGGAATTCTATCACATGGCCGCTGCTTAGCGCACCGCCATCAAACCACAAGCCCTCCACCTTGAGATAGCGGCCCCCGATACGCAGGCGGGATGCTCCGTCAAGAATGACCTGACCCGCCGTTTCTGCGCGCAGCGTGATGGAATCACCCTCCGCCCCTTCGGCGAAGAAAGAAATCACTGCGTCCGTCCAAGTGCCGTTGGCCATCACCACGGTGTCCCCAGGGCCTGATGCGGCGATGGCTGAAGCGAGTTCCGCCTGCGTATGCGCCCAGCGCTCCACCTGCGCTGCGGCGGGACAGCTCAACAGGATCCCTGCGACCAGTCCAGCGAGCGGTCGCATGATGCAAGCCGCTACCTGGCGACCACGAATGAACGCCACTCGGTTATCCCATCAATGGTCAGCCGGTAATAGTAGGTACCCATGGCCCGATGCGGCATGGAGACATCCACATGGTACGTGCCGGCGGGCTGCGGCTCCGCCACCAAACGTGCCACTCTGCGCCCCAAAAGATCAAACACCTCCAGCGTCACGTATCCCGATGCTTCGACACGGTATGGGATCGTGGTGTGCACCTGGAACGGATTCGGATAGTTCTGGCCCAAAAGTCGCGTCGGCTCAATCGGGAGCTCCTCCGGCTCCGTGGAGGTAATGCCGTGAATCCATCGCAGGTCGCCGATACCGTTCATGTTGGTGCCCAACGTGCGAAGCGTCGAGGTCACTGGAATCGAGAAGTCCATGTTGTCCGGATCGCCGAATTCAGGGTCCACATCGTACATCATGTCAGCCACAGCGTCGCCAAGAAGTCTTACCGGCGCAACCATGAAGGTGTCGCTGTGCTCGATGCGGGAATCACCTTCAAGGCTGACGCTCCAGTCAGCGTCCTCCTTGCTGTTGGCAATGATGCTGTTGGTGACAACCGCATCGTGAATGCCCCGGGCCCATATGGCGCGCCCGTTGTCATAGCCGCACATGTAGCAGGTGAGATGATTGACCAGGAATGTGGGCCCCGGGGTCGCAGGATCGGTATCTCCCGCATAGACGTAGATAGCCGCGCGGTTTGTGTTGGCGATGGTGGTATTGTCCACCACGAAGTTGCCTACGTTGTAGTAGCCCATGTCGGGGCGATCACTGGATTCATCCTTGATCCTGATGCCCTCTTTGCCACTATTGACCAAGATGGAATTCTTGAAAATGACCGAGTCCACGTAGGTCTCCGTGTATTGACGCAGGAAATTGCCATCGCTGCCGGCCACAACGTCGTGTATGTAGCTGTTCGTGATCTTCACCACCGCGCTTGAGTCCACCAAGTCACTGCCGCTGTTGCGGATACGCAGGATGTACTTGGCGTTCAGGTCCGTGCCCGCCTGGCCATCGATCTCGACGTTGTCAAGGTGAAACGACTTGAAGATGTCAAACACCACGCGCGTACTTTCGTCTGGCTCGTTGTTCTTTATGACCGGCCGCTCGGTCACGCCGGCGGCGGCGCGAATCGTCAGCGGCACGCGCACATTGATATCACTGTCATTGAGGTACTCTCCACCAGAATCCGTCAGCTCGATAATGTCCCCAGGAGAAGCCCCGTCCACCGCGTCCATGAGCGTGTTCTGCCCAGCCGCAATCTGGTGCACGACGCCGCCTGCCGGCCACCAGCGCGGATCGCCCAAAGTCACGCCATTCATGCCTGCACCAATCAGGGGGCTGGTGCTCATCAGCGTGAAATCTCCGTTGGCTGCATCCATGAACTGAGGATCCACAGCGTAGAGGTTTTCGATGGTGGGATCGCCGCGGTCTCCTGTCCAGTCGCCATCATCGCTCACGTTGAGCGTGTCGCTGTACCCCAAATAAGCCCCTGGCACAAGCCAGGGCGCCCCCAGCGTCTTGTTCGTTGCATTGACGATGTCGTAGTTGTCGACCATGATAGTGTTGGTCACCCGCGCATCCTCCACATCTTTGAGATTGATCAGGTAGTGCCCAACATTATGCATGGTGACATGGTCAATCACCACTTCAGGGCCCGGCGAAGCAGGATCCTCGTCCCCGCCATAGACGCTAATGGCGTCGTTCTTGATGTTCCAGAAGGTAGAGTTGGAGACCTCGAAATAGCGGACGTTATAGAAGCCGAAGCCGGGCCTTTCGTTGTCCTCGTCCCGCACGCGGATGGCCTCTTTGCCGGTGTTGTACACCAGCGTATTGCGCACAATGATGGAATCGGCCATCGTGTCATAGTAGGCGCGAAATACATTCCCATCGGACCCGTGCACGAAGTCGTGAAAATAGCAGTCCAGGATCTTGAGCACATACCCATCCTTTACCTGATCCTGGTCGCTGCCGGAGCTGTTGCGGATCGCGTACTTGGTCTGCTCGCCCGCGTGGGCCAGACCATCGAACTCGAGTCCTTCCAGCGTCAAGTCGTTGTACATGCGGATGATGTCCTTGGTGGCATCCGTTCCGTTGTTGGTGAGCACGGGCCGATTGGTCAGCCCCGGTGCAGCCATGATGGTAAGCGGCATCTCAACGCGCAGTTCATCGTCGTTCTCATACTTGCCGCCATTGGTCGTGAGTACCAGGGTGTCCCCAGGCACGGCTTGCGCCAGCGAATCCAGCAACGTGTTCTGCCCTTCCAGCACTTCAATGCTTCGCTGCGCATGAGCCTGCGCTGCAAATGTGACGGAGAGCAGGAGTATAAATATGGTGGTAGAGATCAAACGCATATCAGATCAGGCTTGAGTGTGAAAGGTGGAACAGCACCATTGCTAAAGGCCGACATCGCCATGGCGTTAAGCAGCATTGGAGCAAAGAAGCACCGTTGTTACGAATAAGTTAGTGAATGACATCCATTAGGGGCAACCCCCCACGTGCATAGGCAAAGATCCCCCGCTAACGGAGTCGAAGTACGCGGCCGCGATATACCGCGCCCGATGCTTCCGTCCACTGCAGGAAGTAGACGCCCGCAGGTACCCGGGTCCCCTGAGCCGTGCGGCCGTCCCACATGAGGGCATGATCGCCGCTGGCACCCCGAAGCAGGCGTATCTGCTGACCGAGCACATTGAATACGGCGACGGCGAATGGACCCGATTGCGCGCCGGGACCGTGGAGCGTCACGCGTTCAACGAACGGATTCGGATAGACTTCGATGCGTGCGCGGCCTTCGGGAATGATTTCCTGTAGTGCTTCCGTTGCACCGACGCCAATCGTGAGCTCATCGCCCTGCTGCGAAAAATGAACCGACTGATCGTTGACCGTGACCTCTTGCACTGCCGCCGCACCCGCAAAGCGCAGCCTGATCTCCGTTCGCGGCTGCTCCTCGGGAACGGCGAGTCGGAGAACTGTCGCGGCGCTTGCGTCCATCGCCAGGGTGACTGGCGCCAAAGCGGAGAAAGCCATGCTGCCGGCGGATAACGCCTGTGATTCCCGGACGGCAAGGTGCGTCCACACATCGCCCGTCAGGCGCATCCAGGCCAAGGTGGCATCCGTCGAGAAATCGGCGAGGGTCTGCTGCGTCCGCTCCGCCTGCAGAAGGTAGTAATCAACGGCACTGCCCCGCTTAATGCGGGCAGCTACATACGCGTCCCCACTCAGGTCCTCCGCCTCTGGCGCAGGATCGGTCACGGCCGCTGGCGTCAGCAGCTGCAGGAATGCTGCCTGGGTGCCGCTCTGGCTTACCTCGACATAACGCTCATAGCGCTCGTCCTTGAACAGGCTGATGTAACCCGTAGCGTGGGCAATGTCAGCAGAGTGTGGAAAGAAGAACGCGTCCAGGCGGGCCGCAACGCCATAGCTGTTCTCGAAGGGCGTCCAGGATGCATGATGACCCGTCCGCTGAAAGGTGCCGCGCCCATGTAAGTACGAGCGGTACACATGCGCCTGCGAACCAAGCGCGAGATCCGCCACTACGAAGTACTCCCGATTGACGAAGCTGATTCCCCGACGGAGTCGGGCATCATTGGGCCTCAGATACCCGCTCTCCTTTTCCGCGAATGCAAAGAACGGCGCATCCATATGGTAGCGGGAGGGCGGCGTAACGTTGTACACGAAGGGGGAGCGATACAAACTGTCCGTCACCGGCGGATAGCCATCCGCGGTAACGATGTTGTGCGCCTTGGCGGTTGTGTACCAGGAACTTCGCCGATCATCCGAGAAGCCGTTCGGGCCGTATCCCGCGTCGGGCACCAGGATAGCATCGTTGCCGGCCATAAAGAAGGCCAACTGGTCCGGATGGTTATGGTTGTCGCCTTCCGCCACCCCATGAAACAGGAGGTATCGGTCATCGGGCGTCGCTTCCCAGCCGCTCCGAAAAACAACCTGCCCACTCTCCAGATACTGGTTGGGATTGCTTGATGGTGCCGCCGCAGTGATGGTACTGTCGTACAGTATGTACTCGTCTATTTCCCAGGTTACGTCCTTCGTCGCCCCGGTGTAGTCCCGTTGGACGAGTCGCGTGGTTTCGAAATTCCACTGGCAGATCGCCGCAAAATCAGCCATCGGATTAAGGTCCGTATAGACCCCTACATACGCCGCCGCAACCATGTGAGTCGGTGCAGGCTTGAGATAGCTGTCCTCAAAATTCGGAATCTGCCCGCGGCCCGTGCGCACGCGTATGGGCCATTCGAAGGCAGGGCGGTAGTCATCAAACAAATCTACGGCGGACACATTGCGATAATGCCAGAGGAAGGGGACCAGGTTCACAGCATTATACATCCAGTAATGTCCGCCCTCCCGGTAGACGCCATCCATGCTGAACTGGTAGCGAGTGACGGAGTTGGCCGCCTCCAAGGCATGCTGCAGCCAGTCGGCAGCCTGCGCGTGGTCCGACAGTGTCAAGGCGGCGGTGCCGATTGCCCACGCCGGTTTTGAGCGGTGGTTGTGCGGACGCGGGGCCAGGCGATCCCCTACCACCAGGTTGTCACGAAGGTACTGGGTTTCATTGGCAATGTGCGCCCGAATGGTGGAATCCTCCGCGGCGGTCAGCCGGTCGTGCATCCAGTCATAAGCAGCGGCGTAATTCTGCAGCCAGGTCGCGCGGTAGATCTCATCGTACGGCTTTTCGCCCGTTTGCGGCACACCGTCGAAGGCCAGTAGCAGGGCTTCGACCGCCTTCTGTGCGGCCACGGTGTCCGCTTCGATAATCCACCAGAATGCCAGCGACTTCGCAGCCCGCGGACGGTGATTCTCGTTCAATGTGGCCATGTCGTCGTCCCTGTACCGCAATGCGTCTGCCCTGAAGCCTACCCACAGGTCGTAATAGCGGGATGACGGGTCGGCCTTGCGCGCCCGCAATTCGTCGATCTGGTCGGCGCGAAAGTAGAGGGACGGGTGTATCTCCGCTGCTGGCAGCACGGGTGTTGTGTCTACAGCGAAGCCACTGTAGGTATCGTACCGCGGATGCTGCGCCGTGCCGTCGTCTGGGTACAGCAACACCAAGCCGGCAAGCAGCCACAAGACTTGCAAGCGAAGTTTTACCCCACCGGACAAGACATGCTGTTCGTCGGCTCCGCCACTTTGCCGCCGAAGTGGATCCTGCAAGCGAAGTTTTACCCCACCAGACAAGACATGGGCATGGGCGAGCATGGCCTAGAAGGAATAGGTAGCGCCGAACAGCACGTTGTGCTTGCGGATTCGGTTGAAGTCTACGTTGGACTCCCAGCGGTCCTGGTAAAGCAGCCGCTGAAACTCATAGCTCATGTCGAGCACCAGCACGCCCAGACGGCGGCCTATACCCGCACTCAGGGCATCGCCGGTGGCCGTCTCGCCGAGAAGGCCGGAGCCCTCGATGCGAAAGCCCCGCGGGTCCCGTCGGAACCCTGCGCGTATCCAGGTGTCGTCGCGCAATGACCCTTCGATGCCCAGGCCTATGCCGTGGGCCAAGCCCCAGTCTGGCGCCGCGCCGCTTGACTTCAGCAGCGCATAGTCCTGCCTGAAGTAGTCTACAGCGATCATGACGCGCGGCATGGGACGAACCGCGGCCCCCAAGACGATGCGGGCCGGTAGTGTGACTTCATCGTCGCCTGCCATCGGCACATTCGTATCCCCGGATACCGACGCCTGAGCTGACCGGGCGTAGCTGAAGCTGTGCGCAACCGTGTGCGGGAACGTAAAAACGATGCCCGTACGCAGCACATGATACTGCCAGTGAAGTCCGACCGTCGCACTCATGCCACTGAATTCGGATGTGCCCTCCCACGCCGTGTATCCGTCCGCCGTATCAAAGCTGTAGTCGTGTGCGTCTTCCCGCAAGAGAAACAAGCCGCGATCGCGAAGCTGTTGCCGATCGGTCGTGGTGCCCCAGGACCGGGCCACGCGCAGCCCAACGTAAAGATTCTGGGCCACCTCCATGCCCGCGGCCATGGAGATGGCCCGTAGGTGCCCGACGCGCTCGCGCTCAAAGGCCGACCAGCGCACTTCAATCTCCTCGCCGGGATTAGGTCGCTCTATAGGCGCGGGTCGGAACTGCCCGATGTATGGGTCTAAAACATTGTCATTGCGGTCATAATCCCCCAGATGCGCTGCCTGGTGGAGCATTAGGCCGACCGCTACGCGGCGGCCCGCCAGCCTAAACGGCATCGCGCCCCCCAAAGCACCCAGTTGCACCGTGCGCTGGCGATGCGTCCAGTCCGGATTGGCGAAGGGATCCGTCGTGTAGGCATCGGGATCCGCAAAGTACAGTGACAGCCCAGCATAGTACCGGTTTGGATTCCAGTGCTGCGTCTCCGCCCAGTCTCCAGAGCGCCAAAACCCGCTGGCTGCTACCGCCGGTCGCTGCATGATGGCCAAGCCCGCGGGGTTAAGCACCACCGACTCCACTTCGCCCGGCAGCGCGGCGAATACGCCCCCCATGCCCCGGGCGCGAACAGACATCAGTGCATGCTGCTCAATCCCTTGGATACCAAGCCGCTGCATGACGCCTTGGCCCTCAGCTGCCGGCGCTGCCAAAAGCAGCACAATACCGCAAAGCCCACCGCGCCACATCAGTCCGTCGTAAAGGAGACGCCCAGGCGATGCACCGCGCCAAACGCCTCCGTCATGTTACTGTAGCTGTAATCGAAGCCCAGCGTAATCGCACCGAGCGGCTGCACCACGCCCGCACCGTAGCTGAAGGACGCGATGTCGTAGTTGTGCTGGTACCCGCTGCGAAACATCAGACGCCCAAAGATGGCATACTCCAGACCCGCGGCCCACTGCTGATCGTAGTCGTTGGGCTGAATAAGGTCGAAGGTGGCCGTCAGGCGGTTGTTATCATGCAGCGAAATAAGCCCCGCGCTCCCTAAGACATCCACGGCACCGCCGATCCGAAAAAGGAGCGGCACCGGATAGGCTTCCTCCCCGAATGACACGGGCGCACCGAAGTTCATGACCGAGGCACCCAGGCGCAGAGACCGAAATCCTGTCACGTAGGTCATGCCAAAGTCAAACAAGAACGCATTGTCTGCCGCAAGCCAAAGGTCCTCGCGGGCCAGTTTCGCCGTGAGGCCCGCTGCAAAGCGATCAGTGAAATTGCGAGCGTACGTAACGCCGAGCACCCAGCTGCTTATCGAGAACGTGTTGCCGGTCAGTCCGGGGTTGTAGACAACCGCGCCGTCCTGATCCTGAAAGCCCAGGTTCTCCACGCGCGTCTCCTGAAACTGGCCCATATCCGCCATATGGAAGTGCGCACCCAGGTATCCGAACGACCCCAGAGCCACGCCATAGGCTACGCCGTAGTGCGCTGTATCCAGGAACCAGTCGACGCGGTCCATAGCGAGGCTGTGGCCCGCGGTGCGCGCCAATCCGGCTGGATTCCAGTACAAAGCATGGGCACCCTCGGCTCGTGCGCTAAAGGCCGTGCCCACGCCCATCGACCGGGCGTCCGGGGCAACGTTCAGGAACTGCATGGAGGAGGTCCCCACCTTTTGGGCTTGTCCGATGTGGGGCACCAGCGTGCACACCAAGGCGCATGCCAGGCCTAACCGCGCTCCAGCCAACTGTCGTGATTCAATCATTTGATCACCACAAATTTGCCGCGGTAGGCCCCGCCGTCTGGCGTACTTACCACGAAGAAGTAGACGCCTGACGCTATTTCCTGGTCGTTGCGCGTCACTTGGAACCATGGTGTCGAATAGCGCGCGGCATCGTGCTCAATCGTCTCCACGAGCTGACCGCTATACGAATAGATGTCTATCGTTGCCCGCTCAGGAAGCCCATAGAAGCCGATCTGCTGTGCCACGTTCGCCGCGCCTCCACTGGTGAATCCGCTGTTCAGATAGAACGGATTTGGCACGGCATGCACTTCGGTCAACTCGTCTGCTGGGCCGAGCGCCGCCAGGACGTTCGTCAGGTTGGTCTTGCCGCTCTCGCGGCCCTCTGAATCGAGGGCCGTTACCGCATACCACTTGGACTCACCCACGGTCGTGGCGTCGTCAATGAATTCATATTGATCCGAGTCGGTCAGGTAGCTGGTGCTCCCGACCGGCACTTCTGCCAGTGTTTGCCATGGACCGATGGCTGCCTGCGCGCTAAGCACACGGTAAGAAGTCACGGCCCCCGTGAGCCGCGGATGCGAGAAGCTTTCCTGGACTCGCCCCCAGCGAATGACCGCATGGGCCCGGTCATTGTTGGTGATATTGAGTACGGGCGCGGGCGGCGGCACGGGCACCTGGTAGATCCCGTGCGCTGGATTATCCTCGGGCCAGTACGGAAGCACAGGGGGTTGGCCGGTGTAGGCATTGTAGGCCATATCCGCCACATCTTTGACGGTCTGAATGTCTGAGTTTACGTACTCGGGGTATCCGTACGTACCAATGTAATTGTCTGTAAGCGTCTGCCCGGTGTTGGGATCGATGACACGGTCGTAGAAATGAGGCACTTCGTGCCAGGGCATCTGCTCGTCAATGACTTCGCCCAGTCCTCCACCCTCGTCCCATTCTCCGGGTCCTTTGGCTGCGCCGTAGCCCACGACCTCTGCGAGCGAGAATTCAAGCTTCGCCCCATGGGGCAGTATGTATGGACCGAAAACGATATGATGCCCAACCGCTTTGTAGGATTGCCTGAAGTTGAAGGCACCGCGCCCGGTCCACCGAAGCGAATCGGAATCTTCCGTACCTGGAGGCGGCGGAAACTGCGTTTCGCGATACGGCGTGTACGTGCCGCTCCACCGCGTGTAGGGCACGAGCTTGGGCTTCATCTTATCCTCGCGCGAATTGCCGCTTTCGACCTTGTTCATGAAGGGCTGCTTCAGCGTACTATCGGCGTCTATCATGCGCTCATTGGACACACGCGGATCCAGGGCATATGTATTCCCTCTGGTAGCCAGATGGTTGCGGTCGTAATACAGCATCTGGATGCCCGGGACCTGCGGCGACATCAATCCGCCTCCCTGCTGCCCCGTCGATGCATAGGTGTCAAAATACTTGGGATCCGGCTTGCCGGATTCGGCAAAGTCTGCATCTACGCCGTTGCCGATGTTGACCACATAGCGCAACCAGCGGTGGCGGTCGAAATAGCCGCGCAAATCGTTCTTGTACATGAAGTCATACTCCCAAGTACCGTACCAACGCTGGAAGCCCAGCATTGAGGGAGCCACGCCGTAGTGGAAGCCGATGAGCACCTCGTACAGGGTCGAATCGTTGTTCATGATCCCGTCTCCATCGGTATCACCCGTGTTTTCGAAGGTGTACTCGTAGATGATGAAGTCGTCGTAGTCGGGATAGCTCCAAGCGCGGCTGGTTCGCTTCACTGAAATGCCCGTGTTGGATCCCCATTCCGCCACGATGACCTCTTCCGCTTCGTCGGGATCGTAAGCGGGATTGAGGCTACCGTCGTCCAGGAGCGGATAATTCTCGAAGCGCTCTATGGAAATCGGAAAGGAGTACACGCCCGCCACGGTGGTCGGGATGTGCTGGCCGGCCGAGCCTCCAAACGAGTAAAGCCGTTGGTCCAGATCGAAAATGTTGGTTCCTCTGTACGAGGCTGCGATTGAGATTCCTCCGCCAATGATGTTGTGCTGTCCGCTGTACTGCAGGCCATCAATGAGCGTTGCGGAATTGCCTGGCCATTCCATGAGCGGGTCCAGGGTGATATCATGGTCGCGGTAGCGCCATGCCCGGCCGATTTCCCCGGTGTTGTAGACGGTTTCGTGCAGTGTGCCGCGCCTGTGCACACGCTTGTCGCGAAGAACCTGCGCGCTGGCAGTCTGCAAGAGGGTGGCGACCATTACGGCCAGCGCGACCGTGCCTATTGAGCCTATTGAGGCTATTGATATGTTCACAGGCCTACGCATCATAGGTGCACCACCACACCGAATCGGATGGATCGCGGGGCATTGTCGTAAATGCGGAACGTCTGCAGGGCGGCCAGGTCAGGATTGTTGCTGTCTGGCAACGCATACTCTATATCGTCGCCTTCCTCGTACCGGCGCAACGTTTCAGCGTCAAGAAAGACCCGGTTGTAGTCGAAGGTGTGGACGTTGAAGAGGTTGAAGATCTCCACAAACACGTCAGACCGCCCGGCGGGCGTCTCCAGACGTTTCGTGACCTTCAGGTTGGTGTTGTGCTCCCAAGGTGTCCGCAGCGTATTGAGCTTAGCGAAATTGTCGCCCAGCAGCTCGCTGGGCGTGTACGGGCGGCCACTCCGGCTGTCCTGGAGTATGTTGACACGCAGGCCGCCGAGCGGGTGGGCGCCGATGATTCGCGGTCCCCACGCACGCGGAAGGTTGAGTCCTGCCACCCAGACGAGCGCGTGTCGGCGGTCAAAGTCCAGCAGAATATCACGCGGACTGGGTGGCTGCGTTTGCTCATTGGTCTCATCTACGATGGGACTGCGACCGGTCGGCGTGGAGTTCTTCCCCGTAGCGACTGAAAAGTGATAGCGAATGGAACCCGAGACCACCCCTTGGCGCTTGTTCAGGCGAAGGCTGAACCCCCTGACATTGGCATAATCCCGATTGCCTACCGACTCGTACAGGTTGTCGTTGGCGTCGATATAGACTACGCGTTGGATCAGGTTCTTGACATCTTTGAAGTAGCCGCTGACATCGAATGTGAACCCGCGGGCGACGCCCAGCACCAAGCCCACATCATAACTCTTGGTTTCCTCCGGTTTGAGAAGCGGATTCCCCAGGCGCCTGGGCTCAGCGGTGCCGAGATTCTCGTTGAACAGCGTGGTGCGCCGCCCGATGAGGCGCTCCAGCCCCGGACGCTTCAAGAAATTACCGTAGTTCAGGTGGAAGACCGCCCGCTCGCTGATGGGGAAGGAGAACCCCAGGCGAGGCTGCAAACGCACGACTTTAGGTGCCTTTGACTGCTCCGCCAATGCCTCGTCGATCACCGCTGGGTTGTCTGGATCCCTGAACGGCGAAAAGGTATCGGTGTAGTAATGCACATTCTGGTCATAGAAATCCAGCCGCAGCCCGACATTGGTGATCATGCCCTCAAACTCCATCTTGTCCTGCACATAGAGGGCGGCTTCGTACGGTTTGGCACGATAATACTCCTGTACGGCACTCGACCGTGACGAGTGATTGAGTCGGTTCTCTACGTTGATGTCATACCAGTTTCCCTGGAAGCCTACTTTGAACTCATGATTGTTGGATACCTGGCTGTTAATGAAGCCGACTGCAGACCAGGTCCACGACCGCTCGTTGAAGAAATCGTCGTCCATCACGCCCGTCCTGAATCCGTCCTCCCAATACAGCCGTTCCCATACGGATCGGTCGTAGATGTCATCTCTGAACCGGTCCGGATCGATCACATCCACTCCTTCATCCAGGCGTGTCCGCATCCCGTTCAGTGTCACCTCATAGAACGTGCGATCATTGAGTACATGGGAATACACCAGGCCCAGCCCGGTGCTTCGGTCCCACACTTTGTTGGCACCGATTACGCGATCATAAATCCAGCGATAAAAGCCGCCGGACGAGTAGCTGAATTCCTGCGAATAGACTGTTCCGTGAAGGCCGCTGAGCTTTAACTTCATGCCGCGGGCGGGCCTGATGACGAGATTGCCCATCACTTGGGCCTGCCGGTCGGGGGCGGGCGTCGGCAACATAGGCCAGACCCGGTTAATCTGCGTGGCTACGAACAAGTTGGTGTGGTCCGAAAGCGGGCCCCCGATGGTAAGGTCCAGTAGTGCATCCCACCGATTGTTGTATTCATGTCCGATATCCCGGTGTGTCCGGCGCCACAGGTCATAGGCCAGCTGTGCCCCTTCATCTGGATCCACGCGGGAGCCGAACCCACGACCGATAGCGCCCTGCCACCTCGGCCGGTCGTCGTTCTCTGGATCAGGGGCTTGCCACCATTCCAGATTATCCATCAACCGGATATACGGATTGGTGTCAGGATCGAAGACGCTGCCACCAAAATGCTTGTAGCTTGGCATTCGCGTACGCATTTCCGCGCGGCTTTGCCAAACGCTGCCGCCTTCCTTTGTTGAGATGTTGATTACTCCGCTCATGGCATTGCCGTACTCAGCGGAGAATCCGCTGGTGATCACCTCGACCTCCTCCACTGCGCTCAGCATCGGTGTAAATGAGCGTGAGGAATTGAGCGGATTGACAATGCCCATACCTGCCAGGATATAGAGCTCCTCGTTCGAACGGCCGCCCCGAAAATGCCCATCATTCACTTCAGCCTGGAGCGCCAGCACATCGGACAGGTTGGTTACCCCGGCGATCTGCTCCACTTCTTCGGGTCGGATGATTTCCACCGTTGCCGTCTGGTCCGGCTCAACGTCCGGCCTGACCGCGACCACGATTACATCGTCTCCCTCCGTGACCGTTTCTTCAAGCGTGAAATCGACTCTCGTCGTCCGATTGATGTTTACGATAACATCAGACTGCGTGAGGGCGCGATACCCAATAAAGGAGGCGGTCAGATTGTAGGTCCCGGGGGTAACGTTGAGGATAAAGTAGCGGCCTTCCAGATCGGTGGATGTCCCGCGCAACGTGCCCATGACCACCACATTGACGCCGACCATGGGCTCGCCGGCATTGTCGGTCACTAGCCCGGTGATCTTGCCAGACTGACCTGCGGCAGGGATGACCACCTGGGGCAGCATCGAGGCGAGAACCAGCATGAGCAACGAGCCTAAATACTGCAATCTCGACTGCAATCTCGTGCTCATATCTCCCCTCATATCTCCCTTTGGGCCGTTCGGAACCCCAAAAACCCAAGCCCCAAGCTATGGTATTGAACGCGGACGTAACTAGCAAGCGTTTGCGCAAGCCGCTCGCGCCCCGGCTTAGCGGTACAGGGAAATCCTGGTGATGCGGCCCTCGGGGCCTATCGCCCAACCGACGCGATTGCTGGCAAAAGCCACGCTCCAGTAGTTTTCTGTGGACAGTGTCGTCCAAGACGCTCCGTCGTTCACTGCAAACCCCAAGCCTTCCGGGCCTACGGCAACAAGCGTTGGCAAGGGCGCGCCTGGCACATAGGAAGCGCCATAAACGGGCCCTGGAAAGCTCGACCTCCCGGCCGCAACCCATGTATCGCCGCCGTCCCGACTCATCGCGATGTTCACTGCGCGACTCTCCATATCGGTGACATCGCCACCCAGCACCGTGATCTGCGTCTCCGAGGCTACAGCCACCGATGTGATGCCGCTGACCGGACCACCAGGAATCGGGGTGTCGGCATAGGTCCAGCTCTGACCGCGATCTGTGGTGCGCAAAACGCGCGCCGGCCCCTTTTCATTTGCACCCGTTCCGATCCACGCCGCACTGTCGCCTCCGACAGTCAGGCAATGTCCGCTGGCAGCAAAACTGCCCTCACCGCTGCGGGCGGCAGGCAGGCTTTCGGCTGAAATGCGCTCCCAGGTGGTGCCGCCATCCCTGGTAGTGATGATGTAGAAGCGGCCCTCGAAGGAATCACTGAACGCCAAACCACTCTGCGCATCCCAGAATCCAATGCAGTCAAAAAAACCCGCAGGCTCAGTATTGGTGAACTGCAGCGCCCAGTGCTGTCCGCCATCTTCGGTCTTGTAGATGCGCGACTGCACGCCAGACCCAATGCTCAGCAGGTACGCGGTTTCGGAATCAACTCCGTGCACATCCCTGAATTGGAGCGAATCCGCCCCCGGCACGGTGCCGATCTTCCAGGTCTGTCCGCCATCAAGTGTGCGACCAAAGGTGCCATCGGTGCCGCTGATCCATACGACTGTCTCATCGACCGGGCTGATGCCAATGAAGTGGGTCGTGCTCCCCGACTCCTGGTTCGTAATCATCGGATCCAGCTGAAGCGAGGGATTGCAACCCATAAGCATCACGAAAGTGACCAACGAAAAGCGTGTTCTGTGCATCATGTAGCGAATCATATAGCGAGTCGTGTCCGTGCGTCGTTCTTGCAACGATATGGAAAGATTCGGTGCCTGGCACAGGCCCTGCGCAGCAGCCAGCGCGGCATGCGCCTTGACGTCAAGCATTGCAAGCGTTGACCGGGTACCGCTGAAGGGCGCACAGTTGCCGCGACCCTGCAGACAGCCGGAGCGGATCCGGCATGTGCGAAGGCGGCCGCCTTATGGCCGCGCCCAGTGGGTCTGATGCACGATATTCACGGCACGGGCCAATACCTGTTCAAATGGCCTCGCAAAAACGCCGTGCTCTGCACCAGTTCGTCCATGCCTTGGAGTCCGTCTTCAATGCTCACCCAGGCGCAGCGCGATGCCTCGCGAATGACCGAAAAAATGCGGTCATAGTCATTGAGGCCTTGCCCGATCACGCCATGCTTCAGCACAGTGGCATAGCCCGCTTCCGGTGGACGCGCATAGAGCGCACGCAGCGTTCCGCCAGCCAGATAGCGATCACTGGCGTGCATCGTCACAACACGCGGCGCAAAGCGCCGAAGCCAGTCCATGGGATCGTCGCCCGCCAGGAGCGCATTGGATGGATCAAAGTTGATACCAAAATTTGGATGGCTCACCCGCTCCACGAGCGCGGAGAAGACCGTAATGTGCTGCGCAAATTCCGGGTAGACCCAGTAGTTGTCTTTGTAATGATTCTCCAGCGTCAATGTGACCTGGTGCCTGCTGGCGTAATCGAGGCATTCATGAATCGCGTCCGACACGAGCATGATACCCTCCGCCACCGCAATGCCCGGCCGCCGCTGCCCGCTGAGAATGCGGCAGTACTGACCACCAAGCGCAGCGGTCATGTCGATCCAGCGCTTTTGCAGGTCGATTTGCCGCCTACGATATGCCGCATCTTTGTGGCAGAAGTCTGGCGAGCAGCATAGCATCGGAATGCAAAGTCCTTCCGATTCAGCAATACTTCGATACCGGGACCATCCCTTCCTGTCCTGCAAGTCCAGGAACTCGCCATAGAACTCCAGTCCTTCCACATCCAGTGTCGCCGCCAGGCGGATCCACGCTTCCAGTGTCATGGCACCGGACACGCACAATGCATCCATGAATGCCTTCGGAAACACCACAAGCCGTGGCCTCCTAGTCATAGCACGCGGCATTAGCCCATAGAGGCTCGGTCTCAACAAGTACGTGGGCACCTAGCGCCATGACCTTTTTCGGGCGCTACTCGGACGTGCAGAATCCGATGATGTCCGACTTCGTCCAGGATCGCCAGTCACCGAGGGGTACGGCTAGGGCGGAACAGCTCGACCAGCGGTAGCGCGGGCCGTGTCTCGGCCCGATGCGTTGGAACACGGCGGACTGGCAAGGGGTGCCGCGCCCCCCCCCCTTGGACCCCCTGAGCTTCCGCCCGGGGTCGGCCACGGCGGAGGGCGGGAGCCGCCTTCAGAACCTCGTCCTCATTTGACCCCATGATCGGCCGCCGCACCAACCCCGTGACCGCGTGCGACAAATGCGTTGGACCTGCGGGTTTGCCCGGATAGTGTCCGTTGGTGCCGCTCACCCCCTCTTCTCCAGCTCCGCTTTTCCGATGACGAAGTCAAAGCAACGCATCCTGCCCGAAGCGCTCGGCGGCCGACAGCGTCTCCCGCACATCGTCCCAGGTGGTGTTGTAGTTGACGATGCAGAGCCTCAGCGAAAACCTTCCTCCTGGCATGGCCGAGGACATGAACGCCGGGTCGTCCCAGAACAGGTGGGCCAGCACCTCGCGATTGATTTCGTCCAAGTCGTGGTCCGCGATGTCTTGACCGGCTGGATCGACGCGGAAGCACACGACGCTCAACGACGCGGGGCTCGTGCACGTCAGCACGGGACTTTCGTCGATGTATTCCTGAGCACGCTCGGCTAATTCCAGGCCGTTGGAGATGGCCTGTCTGAATGCGGCCATCCCGAACGTCTGCACCGACATCCAGATCTTGAGCGCGCGCGCGGAGCGGCTCATCTGGAGGCCGCGGTCCCAGAAGTTGGGATGACCGGAGCCCCACAGCGCGTCTTGCAGGAAGTCGGGACGGATCGCGAACGGCTTCTCGAGTGTCGAGATGTCCCTGACCATTAGGCAGCCCACTTCATAGGGCTGGAAGAACCACTTGTGCGCGTCGAGCCCGACCGAGTCGGCACGATCGATGCCGCGCAGGATACGCTTGCCTCGTTCGGTCACGACGGCGAACCCGCCGTAAGCGGCGTCGACATGCAGCCAGATGCCCTCCGATGCGCAAAAGTCGGCCAGTTTCTCCAGCGGATCGACCGCTCCGGTCGCGGTAGCTCCGGCATTGGCGCACACCGCGATGGGCTCCAGTCCGGCGGCGCGGTCCTCTGCCACCATTGAGGCCAGCTCGCCCATATCGATGCGAAAGCGATTATCGCTCGGCACAATCCGGGCGTGCTCCGGGCGGATACCGACGATCTTCACGGCCCTCTGGTGCGCACTGTGGCTCTGATCACTCATGTAAACGCTGGCGCTCTCCGGGTATCCGGCGGCTTCCCTCGCGGCCACGAGCGCATCCAGGCTCGCGGCGGAGCCACCGCTCGTCAGCACCCCGCCCCCCGTGTCCGGGTAGCCGAGCCATTGGCGAAACCAGTCGATGACCACGCATTCGAGCTGGCTGGTGCCGCTCGCGATGAGCCAATTGCAGGAGTTGACGTTGTAGCCTGCGGCGAGGAAGTCCGCGATGACTCCCGGCCAGGTGGCAGAGGACGGCACGAAGCCGAAGCAACGGGGATGGTCGAGGCTAAGTGCCAGTGGAAGGATGTCGGTCAGCGCCTGCTCCATAACCTCATTGGGCGCTCGCCCCCGCTCCGGCGGATCCTCCATGAACTTTTCGTCAAGCTCGCCACGAAACTCGCCGTCCCATGCCTCTTTCCGGCCCAACTCCTCGCTGCGCCGTACGAGAGCCTCGGCTGCCCTGACGGCTAGGTCAAGCATGGCCGGAGCGGGCATCCGTAAACCGTTCGAGAGTGCAGGGCCCGACGTGCCCTGCGCCTGGTTCTCCGTGGAAGAGTCCTTTGCTTGTCGACGCATTCTCCGCTCTGCTCCTGTTATGATGTGGTCCAACGGCAGCCGGTCTTCGATGCCATTATGGTACAAGCATACACCGTGGAATCCCACCAGCGATTGGCCGGTCGCGCGACAATTGCCTGCATTTCCAACGCGGCCTAATTGCGTGAGTGCCAGTCCACGCAGATTGCGTACGGGGGCCCATATTGGGTCCAAATTGGGCGTTTTTCACCTGTTTGGTCCACGTCATTGTAGTGATGTAATGAGTTTAACCCGGATAAATCACAAGGGTTTTGAATCGCCATAAACGCGAGGCGTTTGAAGGCATTGGCTCCCGGTTTGGGAGCGCAAATGCTGATTTCCGCCTTCTGGAACATTTATCCGGCTAGCAGCGGTCAAACGCCTCGCCTGATTCAAAAGACTGCTGGGAAAAACGCCTGGCGACGCGCGCAAAACCGCAATGTGTTACCGCTCCCAAGCGCAGTTTGCAATACTTCTGCAATACAGTCGGATGCCACAGGTGGCCATAGGGCAGCAGGCATGCTACTGCTCTACTGCTTTCGGCGGATTGCGGCCGATCATGGGGTACTGTTCCAGGTCTACCACCGCGCCGCTCACAGGACGGGAAGCATCGCTCAGCCAGTATATCGCGCCGGCGGCAATCGTTTCCGGGCTCACCAGTCCGCCGGAAGGCGCCACCATGCGAGGAAGACGACCCGGCCAGTCCTCCGGCAAGCCATCCGCAACCTTGAGTCGAAACTCGCCATCGGTGAGCACCCAGCCTGGATTGATCTGGTTTACGCGTACACCGTAGTGGTGATGGAGCCCGTCGCCCAGATTGCGCGACAGCGTCATCAAGGCTCCCTTGGAAATGCTGTAGGCGAGCAGCGGCACTTCACCGCAATATGCGTTGATAGATCCGATGTTGAGCACGCTCCCACCCGTCTTTTTGAGGTAAGACAAAGCAGCCTGAATAAGCAGCATGGGAGCACGAACGTTGATGGCCATCACGCGGTCAAAGAGGTCGGAATCCGTCGTGAGGATGTCAGACCTCGGAATGTAGGCGGCGTTGTTGACAAGCCCGTGAATCGCGCCAAATGCCGAGATGGCGGCTTGGACAATGCGCTGGGCCGCCGCCGCGTCTTGCAGGTCGTCAATGTGCCCTGCCGCAGCGCGGCCCAGCATCTCCACAGTCTGAGTCGCACCCGCTTCGTTTTGATCCGTAATCAACACGCGCGCGCCTTCCTGCACGCAGTGCTGCGCAATGGCGCGCCCTATCCCTCCGGCGCTGCCTGTAACAATGATGACTTTGCCTGCTAGTTGCATGGTTTCAGTATTGCTTTGGCGATGGTACCCTGATGCATGGCACCAAAGGCGTCCTGCCACTGGTCAAGCGGCCATACGCCCCCGATCAGAGGATCCAGGTTCAACCGCTTGTGGCCATAAGGCCCAGCACGGACTCCCATACAGGATAGTTGTGACTGAAGCTGCCGCGCAAGGTTACGGCTTTCCGGACCAGCAGGTCCAGCGAGTGATCAAGGGTTCAGGCCCCCATCCCACCTTGGTGATCCAGCCTGCGGGCCTTACGATCTGCAAGGCCGTGTGCAGCGCAGCGGAAACGCCCGTGGCATCAATGACGCCATGAACACCCAGCGACCCTCCCCAGTCCCTGGGCACCGCTTCCGTAGCAAACATGCCTAGCCGCACTGCAATGTCAAGCCGTTCGCGATCATGCGGCAAGCCAATCACGGCCACCGCAGCGCCCCGCAGCCGTGCCATGAGTCCGCAAAGCAGGCCAATCGGACCTGGACCCAGAACCACCACATAGTCCCCAGGACGAACGCTGGCGTGGTTGACGACCGCATTGTAGGCGACGCTGCACAGTTCGGCCAAGGCGGCATGGAAAAGAGGGACGACCGGCGGCACATGATGCAAGCACCGGGTTGGTACGCACACGAAGTGCGTCATCGCGCCATCAACGCCATAGCCAAATCCCTTGCGGACCGGGTCTAGGTTGTACAAGCCTTGTCTTGACAGGGAGGAGTGCGGATCTATAACCGCCGCGGTTTCGCTGACGACCCGGTCTCCTACGCTAAACTCCGCAACACGCGCACCAACGGCTGCCACAGTGCCCGCAAACTCGTGGCTGAGAATGACCGGGTAATTGACATCCCAACTGTGGGTGCCTTGCCACTGGTGGATTTCTGAGCCGCATACCGCCACAGCATCAACCTGAAGCAGCACTGCATCCTCGCTGATTTCGGGCACATGCACATCGCGCAGCTCTACACTGAGCGGCACGCTGGCGTAATTGACGACTGCAGGCTGTTGCATCAGACGAAGCACTGAAAATGCAATTTATGAAGGGGCCGGTAATCGAACGGATACGAAACGCAAGGCTGCGCAGCCTTGACACGCGCAGCTTCCCGCACACCCAGGCCCTGCGCGGAACACACAAGGCGGCGCATCTGTACGCATGATCGGTACACCGCCGAGCGTATGCCAGGTATGGAATCCACGCTGCGCACGACGCGGCGACACTTCTTTAAAACTGCGTTGGGCATGGCCGCAGGTGCCGCGCTGACAGGGTGCGAAAGCCTGGGTTTGGAGGACAAAGAGGATCCACTGTTTGATGGACCTACCATCGCCGAGGATGACTTTATCTCCTTTAACGCAGGATACTACGGCCTCGGTGTGGACGCAGCCTCACAGCTGCCGTTCAGCTTCATACGCAACGGCGTGGCTGCTCCCGAAACCGATCCCGTCTCCATCGCATTTCGCTTGCAGCACCTTTTGAGCAACAACCGCCATGTCAATGCCATTGATACACTGCTGAGCCATCTGCTCAACGCGCAGATTGATGACCGGCCGCCAAACAACTACCGCAACATGATTCCGCGGCTGGCCATTCAGCTGGACAATATCGTCCCGGCTACCAAGGATTACTCTTTCCATGATAATGCACTGCTCTCCTCTCGCGTGGCGATGGTCGCGCAGGCGCACGCAGGTACAGCAACGGGCGACAAGGCACAGACATTCCTCGACAAACAGAAGTTTGGCTACAACCAGGTGCTGGCCCAATCTCCGACCGGATTCTTTCCGGAGTTTGGGAACGCAGGGCTCTTTGGCGTGGACCCCGTCGGCATGAACCTGGTGTTTGGCGGATTCTACGAAGCGGTGGCGTTCGTGCTTGGATACTTTATCGGGGACACGCCTATCATCGGTGATCCCCAGGTGGGGTTGGATTCCTGGCAGGCCATGATTGATGCGCAGAACACCTATGTTGATGTGCATCCGGCTTCCACGCGGGCCTCCACCAGCATACAGGCTCCGCTCGCACGCAATGGAAGCGGGTTCCAGTACTTCCATGCACTCTTGGCCATCGAGCCTTCCTGGCTGGACGCTTCGATGGACAATGCCCTGTACAATGCTCTGTTCTCATTCATCGACGCGGCAGTCTACGACCGCGTGCCGGGCATTTACTCTGCCGGTCCCCATGATGGCGGCTTTTTTGTGGACAACGGTCTGAACCGGCTCGCCGCAAAGCAGCGGTTTCAGACTTCTCGCGAGTCCATTGTGACCGTGGACGCGTTAGCCGCTGCCCTGCGATTGTTTCCTGAAGATTCAGACGCTCGCCTCATCCTTCGGGGGTGGATCGGGCTGTATGCGTCTGTAAACGGCAACATCACGCCGCAAGGATACCTGAGCGGCATGAAGAAAGAAGGCACGGCCGTGACGGCGCTCTACGCCAGGCAGAACTGCGCGATGATACTCTTCAAATCCCGCGGCTCCACACTGCTCGATGGCTTCATGAAGGCGCAGGGCAAGCCCGGCATGCAAGAGCTGATCAGCTGGATCAAACTGACCTTTCAGGGCGCGCCCATTGCGCGCGTGGACGCACAGCTGCCGGTCCCGCTCCGTGCAGAGCGCCTCTTTACGCGCTTGTAGTCAACCCGTGCACAGCGGCGGCAAATCACGGCCAGCGCCTGTTCTACATCCCCCTTCGCGGCCCGAAACGCCTCTGCATCAATGGTCAGCGGCGCGCCGATAACCACCAGCGGAGCACCGAGCTGCGGCGCACGGATCGCCTCTTGTATGGACAGGCCTGCACGGGGATGCTGACAGCCGCCACGACTGCAGCCAGTGCATCCATGGGACTGGGAACCCGGCAGCCCTTCGCGCGCATGCCGCGCCGTTCATCATATCCGATGTGGTGAATCACATAGTCGCATCCCAGCGCTTCCAACCGTCGAGCTGCCGCCACCTTGTCGGGACAACCCAGATTGTCACCCATCACCTTGAGTCCGTAGTCTGCACCTGCTTCAACGACGCGGCCGATGGTTTCTTCATGGGCTCGCGCCATGACCACGACATGGGTTGCACCGGCCTGCGCCATCATTCCGCTTCCAGGTAGCCCCCGTCCATTGTTTTGAGATCCGCCTCCAGTGGAACTCCTGGAAAGGCCGCACGCAGCGCACGCACGCCGTGGAGCCCTTCGGCAAGGATCAGGGGCGTCCCTGCTTCCAGCCAGTCCACGCCCGCGCGCAGCGCCATGGCGGCTGTGTCCAGCGCCTCCTGAATGGTGGTCACATCCAGCGAGATCTGGACGATAGGCTGCATGGAACTATTCGAAGAACGGGAAAAGCGCCTTCAGCTGCTCACGCGTGGGCTGACTGCCATACTCAGAGACTTCAAAGGCCTCCGCGAACCGGAATGCGTTGCCCCGCTCTTCGCCGTAGTATTCCACTAGGAGGTCCCGCCATGTATCGGCTACCCATGCATCACGCTGCTGAAACCGCCCAGCGATATACGCCTTGCGCGCCTCTTCTTCTGTGGGCACTTCGTCGAGGTATCCGCCGTGCCAGGCGTTCCAGTCTGAAAACTGCGACCGCAGCGCCGCCATGCACGCGTACTTCTGGTCGCCATAGTCGTCAATGCCGACGATCACATCCGGCTCGAACGGGTACGGCTTCTGAAAACGGTCGTAGAAATACAGGAACACCGGATTGCGTTCTACACGCGGTACATCGGGTGTAAAGAACGGCACAGTCACCATAAATGCAGCGTCCTGCACCAGGATGGCGGTGTACCGGTGATCGGGGTGATAGTCATTGGAACGGGGGCCCAGCACGATATCCGCCTGCCAGTCGCGGATGAGCCGCGCGATGGTCTTGCGATTCTCCAGCGTCGGCATAAGCTCGCCGTCGTGATTGTCCAGTACGACCGTTTCGGCGAGTCCCAGGATCTCGCCGCAGTCCTCCACCTCAGCTTTACGCACCAGGGCCAGCGGACCGCCCGCCATCTTGTAATGACCGATATCACCGTTGGTGACGGAAACGAATTTGACCTGGTGCCCCATGGCGGCCCACATGGCGGCAACGCCGGAGGCACGCACTTCACAGTCGTCCGGATGCCCCCCGAACGCAATGATCCGAAGCGGCCGGTCTCCGTCCTGTGCCCATGCCGTGCATGCGGCAGAAGCCATGATGACCACCAAAGCGGCCAGTGGCAGGGTATGAATACGCATGATGAACCTCATTATCTTGCTGTTGCAGTGAACACGCTTTGTTGCGCATGATTCGATTGATGCCCGCCTTGGTCCTGGTGCTTGCGATGCCGGCACAGGGGCAAGACCTTTCTTCCCAGATCGACTCCCTCTTTTCCAAGTGGGACCGCGCCGATGGCCCCGGCGCTGCGGTCGCCGTAGTGCATAAAGACAGCCTGAAGTACGCGCAGGGCTACGGCCTGGCAAACCTCGAGTACAACGCCGCCATAACGCCCGAGACGGTATTCATGGTAGCGAGTGTGTCGAAGCAGTTCACGGCGTTCGCCATCGCGTTGCTGGTCGTTCGCGGCGATATCGCACTGGATGACAATGTGCGCACGTATGTTCCCGAGATGCATGCCTATGACCCACCGATAACAATACGTCATCTGGTACATCACACCAGTGGACTGCGCGACGAGTTCGGGCTGCTCGCCATGGCCGGATACCATATGGACGATGTCATCACCAAGGACACAATACTGAATTTACTGTATCGGCAGCGTAGGCTCAACTTCGAGCCTGGGAGCAAATACACCTACTGCAACTCTGGATATACGCTCATGGCCGAGATCGTGGAACGCGTGACGGGACAGTCGTTCCGCGAATGGACCACCGAAAACATCTTCGGACCGCTGGGCATGGACCATTCGCATTTTCGCGACGACTACACGAGCGTCATCCCGAACCGGGCACAAGGTTATATAACCATCGACAGCACTGTCAAGAATCAGCCGCTGGCCTACGCAAGCGTGGGCGCTAGCGGCCTGTACACGACGGCGCTTGATTTCGTACGCTGGGTGAAGAATCTGAAGTCAGGTCAGGTGGGCGGCCCGGAGGTTCTGGCGCTGATTCAAGAGCGCGGCGTACTCAACACGAAAGACACGCTGGACTACGCTTTTGGGCTCAGCCATGGCGTCTATCGGGGCACGCCACGCATCAGCCACAGCGGTTCGCACCGCGGCTTCAAGACGCATGTGGTGCGGTTTCCGAGCTTGGATCTCGCCATCATCGTACTGGGAAATGTAGAGGAATTCCAGCCGAGTACGTACGCATTGCAAATAGCCGACCTCTTCCTGCCCGATGACGCTGAGCGTCTGGCGACCTACATAGGTACGTACACCAGCGAAGAGCTGCAGTCTTCATTTGAGCTTGCAGTGGAGGATGGCAGGCTGGTTATGATCAACCGGCATGGCGAGCGCATCACGCTCACCGAAACGGGACGTGACGCGTTCAGCTCCGACACCTGGTACATGCCCAATATTACGTTCATGCGCACTGGCGGGCAGATCACAGGCTTTACAGCTTCCAGCAGCCGGACGCTGAACGTCGCTTTTGATCGCAGGTAGCACGCCCCGCACGGCGACCTGCAGCTGACGCTCATGGCCAGCGCGCTCTATCGCATGCTGGCCCATCGCGTAGGGGGGCTCTATGCCAAGAGTAAGGCGCGCACGCTCTTCCGCGAATTCGTCGCTGCCTCCGCCACCGTCACGCTCAGCGAAGAGCAGGTCACCGTACGGCTGGGGAGGCGCACTCACTACGGAGCACTGCTCAAAGCCGGCTACCTGGACATGACCGAGCCCATCCCGTGGCTCCAGAACCGACGGCTGCACATCAACTTTGTCTGACGGGAAGCAATCACGTCGTTAATGCAAATTACTGCTCTTGGAAATCCAGGCTAGCGCACCATGCCTTTGGTGCGAGCAGCGGCCGGCGGCCATAATTATTCCAGGAACGACTTGCCGAGTCCCACCCCTGCTGCGTTCTGCGGGTGCGGGCCGCAATTTATTCGGTGCGAACCGCAATTTATTGGTGCCGGCGGGTCGGCGGGTGGGCTCCCGTCGCTATACACGCTCCAGCTTGATAGGATAACTCTTGTTCGCGTTCCACTGACAGACATACAGGTTCTTGTCCCTGTCCACGCATACATCATGGCAGTGATTGAAGATGGGCTCGGCCTGAACCATGAGCTGAAGCACGCCGTCCTCATACACCGGCTGCGTGCCGCCCGGATTGGAAACAACCCTGTCCTCGCTGTCCAGGATCGTCACAAACCCTGAATCGGGCGTCTGATTCAGATACCGCAGGCGCGACCAGCATACGCCCGAATACAGCATGTCATCGTCAATGACCGCACGGCAGACGAAGGCCCCAGGCAAGAAGATCGTGGACAGGTACTCGCCCATCAGACTGTACCGTTTGAACGCATTGTGCGCCCGGGAAGTGCAAACAAGCGTAGGCGCGCCCTCACCGCGTGCGTCGATGCAAACGCCGTGCGCCGTCTGGAACTCGTGATCGGCATCCCCGCGTCCTCCGAACTTCCGGATGAAACTGCCGTCGATAGCGTATTGCAAGATCCACTGCGATCCGTAACCGTCCGCGACGTAGATATCGCCATTCGGACCAATCGCTGTTTCCGTTGGATGGTAGGCATCATCGGCGTCGTAAGCGCCAACCTCCGCCGGGTGCGCAAGCCGCATCACCACGCGCCCGTCCAGCGTCGTCTTGACCACCTGCGGGTTGTTGTCAAAGCCATTGTCGCAGATGAACAGAAACTCCTCGTCGCCCGCCTCCCAAAGCGTTAACCCGTGCCCATATGGGTAGTCAGTACCCCAGGCATCCAAGAGCCTGCCTGCTGTGTCGTACACCAGAACATTGTTGCGCGCCTCATCTCCAATCATGATGAGTCGCCCGCGTCTGTCCTGGACCATCTCGTGGCAGTTGTTGACCGGCGTGACGCGGGCGTCCAACTTGCCCCAATCCCTGTGAACCCTGTAGCGAAAGTCCCCATGACCGATGATCTCGGTCACAGGCAAAGCCTTGCTTATGATGTGGAAGGCGGGCGCAGCGGCAGCCATGCCCGCTATGCGCTGCACAAAGTCCCTGCGGTTGATCTTGCCCATCGGCTCAATGGCGAAGCTGGTGTGACCGACGCTATCGGAAGGTACGAAGCCACACAGGTCGCTGCAATACAGGGTTCCGCTGCAAAAACGCGTGCTGCTGCGCTGACAAGTGGAAGCGCGGCGCGTCCTACCGCTGCACAAGTGCTCCCCGCACAGTCCGCTGCTTCCTGAATG
>LXNJ01000012.1_pt1 | contig 115335 bp, 94 predicted proteins | sample 809081 | NCBI WGS metagenome assembly LXNJ01 (sample SAMN04870510, study PRJNA318959) | sponge metagenome | biome: sponge; feature: marine sponge reef; material: water | host: Petrosia ficiformis | place: Greece: Milos, Mediterranean Sea | collected 2013-05-29 | depth 5-7 m
TGGATCATCGACCCGCTCGACGGCACCCGCCAGTACGGCGAGCCGCCGCGCACCGACTGGGGCGTCCACGTGGCACTCGCCGTCGACGGGGCGCCGGTGGCCGGCGCCGTGGCTCTCCCCGGCGAGGGCGTCACGCTGAGCACCGCCGATCCCCCGAGCCTTCCAGCCGGCGGCGGTCAAGCCGGCAGGCCCCGGCGGGTGATCACCAGCCGGAGCCGCCCCGGCTCCGACGCCCGGTTCGTGGCCGCGGCGCTCGGGGCCGAACTCATCACGCTGGGCTCGGTCGGCGCCAAGGTTGCGGCGGTGATCCGCGGTGAAGCGGACGCCTACGTGCACTCCGGCGGCCAGTCGGAGTGGGACTCGGCGGCCCCGGTCGCCGTTGCGCTCGCCTGCGGCCTGCACGCCTCCCGCCTCGACGGCCGGCCGCTGCGCTACAACCGGCCCGACGTGGAACTCCCGGACCTGCTGATCTGCCGGCCCGCACTCGCCGAAGCCGCGCTCGCCGCGGCCGCCGCCTCCCTCGGGGCACCGGCGAGCTGAACAGCCATGCGCATCCTCGTCGCCCGCTGCACTGTCGACTACGAGGGGCGGTTGGCCGCGCACCTGGCCGAGGCAGTGCGCCTCATCATGGTCAAGGCCGACGGCAGCATCGCCATCCACGCCGACGGCGGCGCCTACAAGCCGCTCAACTGGATGAACCCGCCCAACAACCTCACCGAGACCCCCGAGCGCTGGACGGTCACCAACACCCGCGGCGAGCAGCTGGTCATCGAGCTGCTGGAGGTGCTCTCCGACGTCACCCACGACCTGGGAAGCGACCCGGGGCTGCGCAAGGACGGTGTGGAGGCCCACCTGCAAGAGCTGCTGGCGGCCGACCCGTCGGTGCTCGAGGACGGCTTCCGGCTGGTGCGGCGCGAGTACCCCACCGCCGTCGGCCCGGTGGACATGCTCTGCCGGAATGCCGCCGGCGCGGCGGTGGCGGTGGAGATCAAGCGGCGCGGCGAGACCCAGGGGGTGGAACAGCTCAGCCGCTACCTGGAGTTCCTGAACAACGATCCCGCTCTGCAACCGGTGGAGGGCCTGTTCGTGGCCGAGGAGATCAAGCCGCAGGCGCGGGTGCTGGCCGACGCCCGCGGGATTCGCTGCAAAGTGGTGGACTACGCCGTGCTCCGCGGCGCCAGACCCGAGGACCTGCGGCTCTTCTAGCCGGGAGCCGGCCGGACATTCCCGGCGGGATCGTCCGGCGCCGGAGGACATTTCCGCCTCTTTGAATGGTGTGGGTACCGGTACCCTGAAGGCATAGTCACACCTGAGTTCCCGCAGCCTGGCCGGGGGCCTTCGGGCGGAAACGAGCGTGGGCATCGGCGCCCGCGCTACGGGCGTTTGCTGGCGATCCTGCTGGGCGCCCTGGCGATGGGATTCCTGGGGGTCTACATCGCCGACGTGGTGGTCCGTTCGGGCCGGTCCGTGCAGAACGTGCAGATCGAAGGCGTCGACGTGGGCGGGCTCTCCGAGGACGAGATTCGCAACGAGGTCCGGAAGCTGGCCGCCGAGTACGGCAACCGGAGCCTGCCGCTGCTCACACCGGCCGGCACCATCGCCGCCACCGCCGCGGAACTGGGGTTCAGCCTCGACGTGGAGGCCAACGTGAGCGCCGCCCTGGCCGCCGGGCAGACGGGCGCCTCGCCGGTGGCCTGGGCCTCCTCGTTCTTCGGCGAGAACAACCTCAACGCCATCGTGACCTGGGACGAGCTGGTGGCCCAGCAGTTCGGCGACGGCGTTCAGGCGGTGCTGGTCCGCGGGGCCGAGCCGGCCCGCCTGGAGTTGCGGGACGGCGCCTTCGTGGTGGACCCCGGTGTCACGGGTCTGCGGGTCACGCCGGCCGACATCCGGGCAGCGGTACGGCAGACTGCGGCGGCGCGCACCCTACCGGACGTCATCGTGGTCGAGCCCTCCTCCTTCCCTCCACCGGTCACCGCCTTCGACCTGCAGGCCACCGCCGACGACGTCAACGCCCGCACGGCACGGGGCGTGACCGTCTACGTCGAGGACACCATCCGGGACTTCCTGCCCGCCGAGGTGCGCAGCTGGCTGGCGGTGACGCCCGCAAACCCACCCGCCATCGACCTGGACACGGCCTATGTGACCGAGGTGATCGAGTCCCGCCTGGCGAACATCGCGGTGCCCGGTGACCCGGGCAGGTTCGACATCGTCGACGGCGTGCTCGTGGCGGTCGACGCCCGGCCCGGCCGGCGCTGCTGCGCGCCGAACGCGGGCGAGACGGTGCTTGCCGCGCTGCAGGCCGGCCACTTCGAGATCCGGCTGCATCTCACCGACGTGCCGGGCAGCGAGGGCGACCTCATCGCCGAGACCGGCGTCCGCGAGCTCGTGGGCGAGTTCACCACGCACTTCACGGCCGGACAGGACCGGGTGATGAACATCCGGCGCATCGCCGAGCTGGTGCGGGGCGCTCTCATCGCCCCGGGTGAGACGTGGTCGGTCAACGACTACGTGGGACGGCGCACCGAGGCGAAGGGGTTCGTGCCCGCCGGCGTGATCTACCTGGGCAAGTTCCAGGAGGACGTGGGGGGCGGGGTCTCGCAGTTCGCCACCACGCTGTTCAACGCGGCCTTCTTCGCCGGTCTGGACTTCGGCGAGTACCAGGCGCACTCCATCTACATCAGCCGCTACCCGTACGGGCGCGAGGCCACCATCTCCTACCCGCATCCCGATCTGCAGCTCGTCAACAACACCCCCTACACCATGCTGCTGTGGCCCACCTCCACGGAGGACTCGGTGACCGTGCACATCTACAGCACGCTGCACATGACCGTGGTCCAGAGCGACCAGTGGGAGGAGCCCGAGGATCAGTGCACGAAGGTGATCACCGAGCGCACCCGCACGTTCGCCGACGGGACGTTCACGACGGACACCGTCCGGGCCATCTACCAACCGGCCGAGGGCCTGAATTGCCAGGGCGAACCCTTCGTGCAACCGCCGGACTGCGCGCCCGGCGAGGGAGCCGTGGACACCGACAACGACGGCTGGGTGGAGTCCTGCCGGGCGCTGTGCCCGGTGCCCGAGTCCCCCGGCGAGGCCGGCGCGACCACGACATCCACGACCGTGCCCGACGGCAGTTGCATCCCCGTGTGCGTGGACGACCCCGATTCCGATGCCACGGACGAGGCGGCGCCCTGCATCCCCATCTGCGGCCCCGACGACGCCGACGCCTCGCCGGGCTCGTGCGCCCGGCCCGAGGACATCCCCCGGATCACCGCCGAAGCAGGAGACACCGAAGCACCGGCGACCGAGGGAGCCGAGGGTGCCGACGAGGCCATCCCGCTCGAGACCGAGGCGCCGGCGGAGTCCCGGACGGGCGACAGCGGAGCGTGAAGCCGCTCGCCGCCGACGTGGCGGTGGTGGGCGCCGGTCCGGCCGGCATCGCCGCGGCCATCGGCCTGGCCCGGGCAGGGCGCCGGGTCACGGTGCTGGACAAGACCCGCTTCCCCCGCGACAAGTACTGCGGCGACGGGCTCACCACCGGGGCGCTTCGCCTGCTGGAGCATCTGGGACTCGACCCGGCGGCAGTGTCGTCGTGGCAGGCGGCCTCGAGCCTGGTGATCCGGGCGCCGACGGGCCGGGAGGTGGCCTACCCATTCCCCCGGCGCGGCCAGTACGCGGCGACCGCCCAGCGCCACGACCTCGACGCCGCCCTCGTGGACCTGGCACGCCGGGGCGGTGTGACGGTCCTCGACGGCTGCGCCTGCAAGGGCATCGCCGCCGAGCGGGACCGGGTGGTGCTCACCACGGCCGGCGCCGGTCGGCTGCACGCCCGCTACGCCGTCGCCGCCGACGGCATGTGGTCGCCATTGCGCCGGATGCTGGGGCTCTCCCTGCCCTCGTATCGGGGCGACTGGCACGCCTTCCGCCAGTACTTCGAGGGAGTCGGGCCCGAAGCCGCCGCCGCGCTGCGGGTTTGGTTCGAACCCGAGATCCTTCCCGGCTACGTCTGGTCGTTCCCGCTGCCGGGCGACGCGGCCAACATCGGCTTCGGCGTGTCGCGCGCCACGCACCGCACCGGCAGCCTCGGCCGGCTCTGGGAGGAGTTGCGCAACCGCCCCCACATCGCCGCCGTTCTGGGCCCCGACGCCACCCCGGCCGACCGGCCGCGGGCCTGGCCCATCCCGACGAGGCTCGGCGACCTCCCGCTGACGTCGGGACGCGTGCTGTTCTGCGGCGACGCCGCCGGTGTGGGCGACCCCATGACCGGCGAGGGAATCGGCCAGGCGCTGCTGAGCGGGCTGCTGGCCGCCGAGGCCCTGGCGGCGGCGGGACCCTTCGACGACGAGGCCGCCCGGCACCTCTACCGATCGGGCGTGGAGCGCCACCTGCAGCGGGACTTCCGCTTCACCCAAATGCTGGGGCGGGCTCTGCGCAGCCCCCGGGGATGCGACACGGCCGTGCGGATCTCGGGGGCCACGCCGTGGACGCGGCGCAACTTCGCCCGCTGGCTCTTCGAGGACTACCCCCGGGCGCTCGTGCTCACCCCCGACCGCTGGCAGCGGGGCGCCCTCGGCGGCGGCGCCTTCGGGGATCGGCCCGCCGGACCCGCCGCATAGTGGATTCCGGCCCCGGATCAGGTCCGGGGCAGGCTCTCCGCCGGGATGACGGGGGAGGTTCCGGCGGGATGACGGGCGCGGCCGGCGGAATGACGGGCTGGGATTCCGGGGTTGCTCCGCGGTCCGCTAGGCGGGGTGCGGCACCACGTTGCGGCCCATCGGATGCACCTGGCCCGGGCCGTATCCCTCCGGCGGGTCCTCCAGGCCGTTCGCCCGCAACTCGGCGGTGGCCGCCTCGTCGACCGCATAGCCGGACTCGGTCTCGGTCAGCACCACGCCGTAGACCTCGGCGGCCAGATCGGGGCCGAAGTACCCCTCCGACACGTCGTGCGCCACCGCCTCGGGCGCCCGCCGGCGTGGCGGACCGAACCCCCCGCCGCCGTTGGAGCTGTAGCGGAGCCTGTCCCCCTTGCGGATCTGCTCCCCCACGGCGTGCATGCCCAACCACCGCTCGGAGGGGGTGCCGGGGTTCAGCACGAGCACGTTGCCGCCGCCGTTGCAGCCGCCCGCCAGGCCGAACGGCGTCACCTCCGCCCGGTCCCCGTGCATCGTGAGGATCATGTCGCCCGTCGCCTCGAAGGACCGGTCGATACCGAACCCGCCGCGATGGGTCCCGTGACCGGCGGAGGTCCCCACGGCCTCACACGACAGGGCTCGGATGGCATTGAGCCGCTCCAGCACCTCGATGGGCTGGTTGGTGGCGCCGCCGATGAAGATCATCAGCTGGAAGCTGTTGCCGTCCTTGTAGCTGCGCGCCCCCTGCCCGCCCTCGTTCCACAGGTACGAGACGAACGGGACGCCGCTGTCGGGGTGGTCGCCGCTGAGGGCCAGGTTGGCCAGGTTGACCGTCGCCGCGTGCATGCGCGTCGGGTCGACGGTGGCGAAGGCCTGCGCCCAGCACGCCATGACCGCCGCGGCAACCTTCTCATACGCCCCCGAGGCGAATCCCAGCACCGGCGTTGGCGGCAGCACGTCGACGCACGAGCCGGGCACCGAGATCACCTCGATGGAACGCGTGATGCCGTGGTTCAGCGGCACCAGGTGGGGGAAGCAGTGCATCGTGCCGTCGTAGACCGACGAGAGCAGCGCCGGGCGGGCGAATCCGAACGGCGAGATGGGCGCCGGATCCGACTTGCTGAAGTCGAAGGTGACCTGATCGCCCTCGATGGTCATGCCGACGTGCACGCGGATGCGCGGCTTGTCGGGATGCAGCACGTCGCAGTCGCCGAAGTCCTCGAACTCGTAGAGGCCGTCGGGCAACTCCTGTATGCCCTCCCGCAGGAGCACCTCGCTGCGGTCCATGAGCGCGTACATCGTGTGTTCGACGACGTCGCGCCCGAACTGCGCCACGTACTCCAGCAGGCGCCGCTCCATGAGCTCGGCCGCCCGCTGCTGGGCGTGCAGGTCGGCCATCCGCTCGTCGGGTACCCGCACGTTCGCCTTGATGATCTCGAACGTGGACCGCACCGGACGCCCTTGGTCCACCAGCAGCATGGGGGGAATGCGCAGACCCTCGGCGAAGCACTCCCGGGCCAGCGGATTGAACGATCCCGGGATGGGGCCACCCACGTCGGCCCAGTGGCCGCAGGAGATGGTGAACGCAAAGAGCGATCCGTCCACGAACACCGGCCGGATCACCTTCACGTCGGGCTGGTGCGTCCCCCCGTGGTAGGGATCGTTGAAGACGAAGACATCGCCCTCGCGGAACCCGCCGGCGTGCTCGATGGTGGTGCGGACCGATTCCTCGAAGGTCCCCAGGTGCGCCGCCTGATCACGCCGCCCGTGTGCCACAAGGCGGGCTTCCCGCGTCAGCAGGGAGCCCGAGTGATCATGACCCTCGCTGATCGTCGCTCCGTAGGCACCCTTGGCGAGCAGGGCGCTGGCCTCGTCGCAGATCGCCCGGAAGGCGCTGGAGAGCACCTCCACCGTGATCGGGTCGACCTGCCGGTCGGTCACTGTGCTGTTCATCGGATCTCTCCTATATCCATCACGAGTTCGCCGAGCGGGGCAACCCTGGCGACCACGCCGGGGGGGACCACGGTCGTGGAGTCCCACTCCTCGACGATCGCCGGACCGGCCACGACGTCGCCCGGCGACAGCCCCTCGCGCTGCACGAACGCCGTTGGGACGACATCGCCGGACTCGAAGAAGTACGCCTCGCCCGACTCGGCGGGCGTCCGCGTGCCGGCGGGGCGCGCCGGAATATTCACCGGCTCCACGTCCCCGACGAGCACCGCACGCAGGTTGACGATCTCCACATCGGTCACATCCTCGGTGAGCACGTAGCCGAACTCCCGCTGGTGCTCCTGCTGGAACCGCTCCAGGCTGTCGCGGCCCATCAGGTAGTCGATCCCGTGGGGCAGGTCCAGCGTGAGGTAGCCGGAGATCTGGCCGTAGTAGCGCATGTCGGCCCGCCAGTGCACCTTCCAGTCGGTGGTCAGCGTCTCGCTGGCCCGCAACTCGTCGATCTCGGCGAGCAGTTCCGCCTCCGCCCCCGCCAGGACCGAGCGGTCGACGCTGGAGTGCAGTTGGAAGACCGGCCGCACGAGGTCGTGGCGCAGCATGACCTGCAGCGCACCCATGGCCGATACGAGACCGGGATAGGTGGGGATCACCACCGTGGGGATCCGCAGCTCGCGGGCCAGGTCGGCGGCGTGCAGCGGCCCGGCCCCGCCGAAGGCCACCAGCGAGAAGTCGCGCGGGTCGTAACCCCGCTCCACGGTCATGAGCCGCACAGTGTTCAGCATCGAGGCGTTGGAGAGCCTGATGATGCCGGCGGCCGCGTCGGTGACCGAGCAGTCCAGCACCGGGGCGATCCGGCGCTCGATGGCCTCGTGCGCCGCCGCAGCGCTGAGCGTGATGTCGCTGCGCCGGCCGGTGAAAGCCTGAGGCCGCAACCGCCCGAGAACCACGTTGGCGTCGGTGTTGGTCGGCTCGGTGCCGCCGCGCTCGTAGCAGGCGGGGCCGGGATCGGCGCCGGCGCTCTGCGGGCCGCTGTGCGGTGTGCCGCTGGCGTCCACCCAGGCGATCGTGCCGCCCCCCGCGCCGATGGTCACCAGATCGATGGCCGGGAAGATGATCGGGATGTTGAACTGCGCGTGCCACTCGGAGCGGAACATCGGCGTGCCGTTCACGATCACGGAGATGTCGGCGCTCGTCCCGCCCATGTCCAGCGTGATCACGTTCTCGAACCCCACGCGCTCGGCGACCGCCAGGCCGCCCATCACGCCCGCCGCCGGCCCCGACTGGCAGACGCGCGCGGGGATGCGCGTCGCCGCCCGGGAGGTCATGAGCCCGCCGCCGGAATGGGTGATGAGAACGTCGCCCTCGTAGTCGTGGGACCCGAGCAGGTCGTCCAGACCCCGCAGGTACGTGGCCATCGGGGGGCCCAGATAGGCGTTCACGACCGTCGTGCTCATGCGCTCGAACTCGCGGATCTCCGGCACCACCCTGCTGCTGGCGCAGGCGAACATCTCGGGCGCCTCGGCGGCGATGATCTCCAGCGCCTCCAGCTCGTGCGCGGGGTTCACGAAGGAGTTCAGAAAGCAGACCGCCACCGCCTCGACCCCGCGGTTGCGCAGCACGCCGATCGCCTCGGTGACCTCACCGGTGTCCAGCGGCGTGACGGTGCGCCCCAGGTAGTCCAGCCGCTCGGTGACGGTCAGGATGTCGCGCCGCGCCACCAGCGGCGGCGGCGGATCCCAGATGGAGTCGTAGAGATCCATGCGGCTGGCGCGTGCCGCCAGGAGGATGTCCCGGAACCCGGCCGTCGTGATCAGACCGATCCTGGCCCCCTTGCGCTGGATGATGGCGTTGGTGCCCACGGTGGTGCCGTGGCGGAAGTCGACAATCCCGGCCGCGCCGAGGTCCCGCAGTGCCACGTCCACGCCCCGCAGGAAGTCCGCAGGCACCGACGGTTGCTTGGCCAGGACGATCTCGCCGTCGGCGCCGACCGCCACAAGGTCGGTGAAGGTCCCACCGATATCCACCGCAACCGCAAACGCCCTGCCGGCGTTGCCCGCGTTGCCCGCGTCTTCCTTGCCGTTCCCGCTCACACCGACCTCCTCAGGATCACGTCCCCACCATGACCGTCCTGCGGTACGCCCGGAACCCGTAGACCGCGGCCACGATGATGACCGGAGCGGCAACGAGGATCAGCACCAGGTTCCCGGGAATGCCCAGGATCGCCTGCAGCCGGACCTCGCCGTTCTGCAGGAACCCGAAGTAGAGGGCGAAGGGCAGCACCGGCAGCATCTTGCCGTGCGCCAGCAGCGCCACGGCGATGGCGGTGAAGCCCCATCCCGGCGAGAAGTGGGCGCCGATGCGGTACTGGTTGCCGAGCAACTCGACCACCCCGCCCAGCCCGGCCAGACCGCCACCCAGAGCCATGGCCACCGTCCTCGTGCGCGCCAGGTTGAGGCCCTGGCGGACCGCCACGGCATCGCTCTGACCCAGCAGACCCAACCGCCAGCCCAATCGTGTGTAGTCGGCGAGATAGATCGCGGCCGCCACCACGACGGCGGCGATGAAGATGCCGTAGGGAATGTCATCGCCGGCGAAGCGGCCCAGCCGGAACCCGTCGTGCACGGCTCTGCTCGCCGCATAGGGAAGGTCGGGATCCTTGAACGAGCCCCGCAGCAGGAACTGAAGCGAGAAGACCGCGATGAAGTTGAGCATGATCGTGGTGACGATCTCGTGCATCCCCCGGGCCTTCAGCCACCCGGCGACCGCGCCGAGGGCGGCGGCAGCTCCGAACGCCGCCAGGAGCGGCAGCATGAAGGCACCCGGCCCGCCGCCGAAGGCCGTCCCGATGTAGACCCCGACGAGGGCGCCGGTCAGGATCTGGCCCTCGCCGCCCACGTTGAATAGGCCGGCGCGATAGGGCAGGGCGACGCCGAGTCCCACGAGCACGAGAGGCAGCGAGGACGTCAGCCACGAGCCCACACCCACCATCGACCCGAACGACGCCTTGAACATCTCCCGGTAGCCCTCGGCGATCCCGGCGCCGCCGATCTGCACGAGCGGAGCCAGCACGACCAGGGACGCCACGATGGCGAGGACCGGGACCACGGTCTCCGGTAGGCGCAACCGGCCGCGGGATCCCAGCCTCATGTTCCCTGGAGCATCAGGTTGCCGATGGCACCGATCGTGATCCCCTCGCTGAGCACGCCGGTGATGCGCCCGCGGACCATGACCGCCACACGGTCGCTGACCTCGATGATCTCCTCCAGTTCGGTGCTCATGTACACCACCGAGCTTCCCTGGTCGGTGAGACGGCGTACCCAGGATCGAACCTGCTCGGCGGAGCGGACGTCCAATCCCCTGGTGGGGTAGGTGGCGACCAGCAGCACCGGGTGCTTGCGCAACTCCCGGGCAAGGATCACGCGCCGCCGGTTGCCGCCGGAGAGTTGGCGCACCGGGGCACCGACCCCGTCGGTGCGGATGTCGAACTCCTCGACGAGTTCGCCGGCGGCGCGGCGCTGGCGAGCCTTGCGACCCGGCGTCGGCGCCTCCTGCCAGGCGAAGGTACCCAGTGCCAGGTTCTCCCACACCGAGAGTTCCCCGCACGTGGCCAGGAAGTGGTCGTCGGGCACGTCGCCCACGAGCTCGGAGCGCCGGGGCGGCGGGTAGTCCACAAGCGGCGTCCCGTCCAGCAGGACGGTGCCACTCTCGGGGATGAACGATCCCGTCAGCAGTGCCGAGAGCTCCCGCTGGCCGTTGCCCTCGACGCCGGCGATGCCGAGCACCTCGCCGCGACGGATCGTCAGATCCAGGTCGTGCAGTGCCCGACCCCACAGCGGCGCGCCCGAGACGTCCTGCACCTCCAAGAGCACGTCGCTTGCGTCGTCGCCCGCCGGCGCGAGCGGGGCGGTCCCGTGAGCGCCGTCGGCGGTGCCCGACACCGACGGGTGCGGTGCGTCGTCGCCGACGATGAGCCGCACGAGTTCGGCCTCGTCCACCTCGTGGCCGGGCTCGAGACGACCGACCACCTGCCCTTCCCGGAGGACCGTCGTGCGGCCGCTCTCGGCGAGAGCTTCGGCAAGGTGGTGAGTGACGAAGACCACCCCGACGCCCTGTGAGATGAGCGAGCCGAACAGGTCGAAGAGGCTGGCACGCTCGGCCGGCGCCAGGACGGCGGTGGGCTCGTCGAGAATCACCAGCCAGGCCTCCTGCATGAAGGCTCGGGCGATCTCGGCTCGCTGGAGATCGCCCACCGAGAGGTTCTCCACCCGGGCTCTGGGATCGATGGAGAAGCCGAGCCGGTTGCCGCTCTCGACGAGGCGGTCTGCGAGTTCACTGCGAATCCGCCCGAGGCGCCCCTCCTGCAGGACCACGTTCTCCAGCAGCGTCAGGCGGGAGATCAGGGTGGAACTCTGGTGGACCACCGCGATCCCGCACTGCCGGGACTCGGCGGGATCCCGGATGGCCACCTCCCGACCGTCGATCTCGACGAGCCCGGAGTCGGGCCGGTAGACGCCCGACAGGCACTTGATGAGCGTGGACTTGCCCGCGCCGTTCTCGCCGAGCAGGGCGTGCACCTCGCCACCCCGGAAGGTGACGTCGATGCCGTCGTTGGCCCGCACCCGGCCGAAGTGCTTGTGCAGACCGGTGACGGCCAGGGAGGAAGCCTCCCTGGCCGTCACCGGCCCAGCCTGATCGATGGCCGCTCCCACGTACCGGAGACGTTAGCGGCGACCGTTCCCCGGGTTACGGGGTCTTCTCGCGCGTCGGATCGACCACGATGTCGCCCGACGAGACCCCGTCGATCACAGTCGCGATGGCAGCGTCCACATCGGCGTTGGCGTTGCAGGGCGGCGACAGGTCGATGCCGCTGTTGGCGAGGTTCATGGAGTAGATCGCAGGCTCGAGCGAACCGTCCTTGTAGAACTCGCCCATCTGCTCATACGCGATGTCGAAGTTCAGCGTGACGCTCGTGAGCATGGTGTCCGGTGCCTGCTCGCACTGGTCCACCACAGCGCCCACATACCAGACGCCGTTCTGGACGGCAGCCTCCACGGCCCCGGCACCCGCGGCGTCCGCACCGTCGAAGAGCACGTCGGCGCCCCCGTCGATCAGGGCCTGCGCGGCCTGCTTCGCCTTGGCTGCATCGAGGAAGTCACCGGTCCACACGTCGTTGAACTCGCAGTCGTAGCCCAACACGTCCACGGAGTCCTCGCTGAACTGACCCGAGCCGCCCGTCCAGCGGGTGTACGCCGGGATCGGTGCGCTCACGACCATGCCGACACTCTTGGCGTCGGAGGCGGCGCAGCCGATGGCGGCGGCCATGTAGCCCACCTGGTTCCAGTGGACCGCCCAACCCGCCACGTTCGGCAGGTCGTTGGTGGTCGACAGGTCCGAGTAGATGATGAACCAGGTGTCCGGGAACTCCGGAGCCACCTCCAGGACGGCGGCCTCGTACCCGCTGGAGTGCGGGACGATGATGTCGTAGCCCTCCTCGGCCAGCTGGCGCAGCGTCTGCGGTGCCTGGTCGTAGGAGATGTGCTCGAGGACGTCCGGCTCGGTGCCGAGGATCGCCGCCATCTTCTCGAAGGCGGCGAAGCCGTTGCGGTACCAGCCGGCCGCGTTGACGGCGTCGGGATGCAACTGCGCGATCCGCGGCGGTGCCTCACTGGCCTCCGGCTCTGGCGGAGGCGGTGGCTCGGGCGCCGGCTCGGGTGGAGGCGGTGGCTCGGGCGCGGGCTCGGGTGGAGGCGGTGGCTCGGGCGCCGGCTCGGGTGGAGGCGCCGGCTCGGGCGCCGGCTCGGCCGGAGGCGGGGGCGGCGGGGCCGCCTCCTCCTCTTCCTCCCCGCAGGACACGGCCACGAGGGCCAGGGTCGCGAGTAGGGCCAGGAGCAGTGTCATCAGCCTCCCGGCGGGTGTGCGTCGAGTGATCATTGGGTCCCCCCTTGTTTGTTGCCGAACTAGTCGGATGTTGGTTGTCGGTTGCGGCGCCACCGGGCTGCGGCGGTGCCGGCGGCGCGCCCCTCAGGCAGCGGCGCTCCGTGCCCTGAAGTGCGGCATGACCTCGCGGGCGAAGAGTTCCATGTTGCGGATGGTGTGGTCGTGGGGCATGTCCCCGATGTGCAGCAGGGCGTTGACGAGGCCGAAGCCGAGTTCGGTGGCGAGTTCGGCCAGCCGCTCGCGCACCGTGGCCGGGCTGCCGACGACGGCGTAACCCTGGGACACCAGGTCCTCGTAGCTCACGTCAGAGTAGGCGCCGAGACCCGACTGCAGGAACCTCCCCCAGGAGTGGTCGGTCATGTAGCCGGGCGGGAAGAGGTGCTCGAACTTGTGCTTGAGGCCCTTGTGATAGAGCCACGTGACGTACTGGCGCCCCTCGGCGTGCGCTTGCTTGTCGGTCTCGGCCACGTAGATCGGCAGGAGGATGCCGATCTTGTCCCGGGGCGCCTCGTAGCCCGCGGCGCGGGCGCCCTCCCGGTACCCGTCGAACCAGCGCTTCAGCAGCTTCGACGGGGCGAAGACCGACAGGTACGTGTAGTGGTTCTCGGCGGCCCAGGACATGGTCTCGGTGCTGCCGAAGGCGGGGATCCAGATGGGCGGGTGCGGCTGCTGCAGCGGGCGCGGCCAGACGTTCACGTAGTTGAGCCGGTAGTGCTTGCCCACCCAGCGGAACGGGCCCTCGGTCGTCCAAGCCTTGATGATGAGGTCGTGCGCCTCGCTGAAGCGCTCACGGGAGGTCGACGGGTCGATGCTCATGGAGAAGTACTCGTCGCCGATGCCGCGCACGAAACCCGAGATGATGCGCCCGCCGGAGATGACGTCCAGCATCGCCACCTCCTCGGCGACCCGCAACGGATGGTCGCGCAGCGGGAGCCCGTTGCCGACGATGGCTATCTGGAGCTTCTCGGTACGGCGGACGAGGGTGGCGGCCATGAGGTTCGGCGCGGGCATCGTGCCGTAGGCGTTCTGGTGGTGCTCGTTGACGCAGATGCCGTCGAAGCCCAGTTGCTCGGCGTACTCGAGTTCATCCAGATAGCGGTTGTAGAGGCCGGTGCCGACCTTGGGGTCGTAGTTGCTATTGGACAGGGTCACCCACGCCGACTCGCGCTCGTCGAAGTCCGCGGGCAGATACGGGTACGGCATCAGGTGGAACATGAAGAACCGCATCAGCAGACTCCCCTCTCGGCGAGCGACCCGTGGAAGCCGACGATGGCCTCGGTGGCCCGCTCGGGCTGCTCCAGCAGCGGTGCGTGGCCGCAGTCATCGATGATCTCGAGACGGGCATCGGCGATGAGGTCGCGATAGCGCTCCCCGTGCGCCAGCGGGACGACGCGATCGTCACTCCCCCACAGCACCAAGGTCGGAGCGGTGACGCGGTGCAGCCGCAGGTGGAGCTTCGGATTGCAGCAGAAGGGCTGCCAGGCCAAGCGGGCGAAGCTCGTCTTCTCCTTGAAGGCGCGCATGAGCATGTCGAGGTCGGGCTCGGGGGGGATGATCCGCAGGGCCAACTCCTGATCCGAGAAGAGCGACGCCCGGAGTTCGTCGGGGTTCATGCCGAAGATGTCCTCGACTGGGTGCTCGGGGAGGTCGAGGCCGATGGGGTCGAGCATCACCAGGCTGCGCACCTTCGACGGCTGGTGCACCGCCAACTCCGCACCCAGCCATCCTCCGAGGGAGGCCCCGACGACATGGACCGCCTCCAACCCGAGCGCGTCCAGCAGGTCGAGGTAGAAGTACACGAGGTCCTCCATGCCGTCGATCCACTCGAGCCGGTCGGACTCCCCGAAGCCTGGATGATCCGGCGAGATCACGTCGAATTTCTTGGCCAGCAGATCGTGGAAGGGCAGCCAGATTCCGGCACCCGCGGCAGGATGCAGGAAGAGCAACTCCTCGCCCACGCCGGCACGCATCATGTGGATGCGCCCGCCCCCCAGATCGAGATGCTGGGCTACGTACTGGCCGTTCTGACCGTTCATCCCCCGGTTCCCCCGGTTCGGGACTATACACGCGGCGGCAATCGTGGGAATAATGCCCGGTTGCTCCGAATCGGTTCCCCGTACCACCGGATCAGCGAGTGCCACCGGGGCCGGTCCCTCGGTCGGCCACGTCAGGCCACCTACGGTCAGGCGCATCGGAGCCTTCGGCAGCAGCACGGAAGCTGTCTGTAGTATTCGCCGGTATGGGGGGAATCCCGGTCCCGGTGGACCGGATTGAGGTCGGGCGAGGTGCGACCGCGTGAGTGACGTCCTGAACGCCACGGTGCTGGCGGGCGTGCCCTTGCTGCTGGCGGCCCTCGGCGGTGTGATCGCCCAGCGCTCGGGCGTTCTCAACATCGCCCTGGAGGGGTTGATGCTGATCGGCGCATTCGTCGCGGCATGGGCTGCGGCCACCTTCGAGGCGGAGCAGGCCGGGTTCTGGTTGGCGTTGCTGTTCGGGGCCGCCTTCGGACTGCTCCTGGGCTGGATCACCGTGGGGCTGCGGGGTGACCAGGTCGTGGTGGGGATCGCCTTCAACATCCTGGCCCTGGGCGTCACCAGCTACCTGTTCGACGTGCTTATACGGCGCGGCGGGTTGGAGGCCATGTCCGTCCCGCGGGGAGCCTTCACACAGCGGATACCCGGTCTGGCGGCGATTCCGGGGATCGGCGTGCTCGCCGATCAGCACTGGATGGCCTACCTGACGTACCTGTGCGTGCCCGCGGTCTGGTACGTCATGTTCAGAACGGGAATCGGGGTGCGGTTGCGCGCCTGCGGGGAGTACGCCGAGGGCGCCCAGGCCACCGGGGTCAACGTCCTACGGGTCCGCCTGGCGGCGATGACCGCCAGCGGCATTCTCGGTGCTCTCGCAGGCGCCTACATGGTTCTGGCCGACATCCGGCTCTTCCTGCACGACATCGTGCGCGGCCGGGGCTACATCGCCATCGCCATCGTCATCCTGGGACGCTGGAATCCCACGGGCGGCGCCGTGGCGGCGGTCATCTTCGGAGCCTCCTACGCCCTCGGCTTCCAGCTCCAGGCCCGGGACATCCCGGTTGCCGGCGAGCTGCTGCTTGCGTTGCCCTACATCGTGACGATCCTGGCCATCGCCATCTCCGGGCGGAAGGTCCTGCCCCCGCGCGAGGAGGGCCGACCCCTTTACCTATTCAAGTGAACGAACCCTCCACGTGAGCGCCTCGCCGCCCGTCTTCGGGATACGCATCCCCCCGTGCGCCGACGTCCGCACGGCCGGCGCCGCGGCCCGGGCTGCCGAGGAGGCCAACTTCGACATCGCCTGGTACCCGGATTCGCAGTTCCTCTGGCGGGACGTGTGGGCGACGCTGACCGTGGCCGCCCTCGAGACCCGGAGAATCCGGGTCGGCTCGTGCGTCACGACCTTCGAGACCCGCCACCCCAGCGTGACCGCGGCCGCCGCCCGCACCGTCGCCGAGATCGCCCCTGGGCGCACGATCCTCGGCGTTGGCAGCGGGGACAGCGCCATCAAGCTGCTCGGCATGAAGCCCACCCGGCTGGCCGGGATGCGTCGGAACATCGATGCGGTGCGCCGGCTGCTTGACGGCCTTCCGGCGGACTACGGCGGGCGGGAGATCCACCTTCACGGCAAGACACCCACCCCGGTGCCGGTCTACATGGCCGCCACCGGCCCGAAGGCCCTGCAGATGGCCGGCGAGATCGCCGACGGCGTCATCGTGCTGGCCGGGCTCGCCCCTCCCCTGCTCGAGCGGGCACTCGGCCACATCGAAGACGGCGCGGCGCGGGCCAGCCGATCCCTTGACGATCTCGACGTCTGCGTGGGCACGTTCTGCCATATCACCGACGATCCGAACGAGGCAGCGCGAGTCGCCAAGCCGGTCTGTGTCGGTCTGGCCCAGGTCGGTGCGACGGGTGCCCTGCAGCTGGCCGGCATCGAGATCGACGTTCCCGCCGTCGTACCCGATGTGTACCCCGACATGACCCACGCCGAGGACTGGATGCACGCCGCCGACGTGGCGGGGCGCTGGGTCAGCGACGAGGACGGGCGCCGCTACGCCGAGACGTTCTGCCTGGTGGGAACGGCGGCGGAGGTCACGGAGCGACTGCAGCAGGCCCGCGACGCGGGCGTACGGAACTTCTACATCCGCGGCTTCCCGTCCTACGACCTACCCCTGGATCTGATCGACGTCTTCGGATCCGACATCATCCCCGCGGTGGCGTGAACCCGGCCGACGTGCTGATCATCGGGGCCGGCGCCTCCGGAGCCGTCGCCGCCCGGCGGCTGGCCGAGGCCGGCTTCGACGTGGTGTGCCTCGAGCAGGGCGAGCGGACCGATCCGGGCGCGTATCGCGGCGCCTACGACGACTGGGAGCTCACCGGGCTGAAGCAGTGGACCTGGGATCCCAACATCCGCCGGGCCCGCGCCGACTATCCCGTCGACGTCGGCGAGTCCGACATCGACCCGCTGATGTTCAACGGCGTGGGCGGCAGCACGGTGCAGTTCGCCGCCCAGTGGCCCCGCCTGGCGCCCTCGGACTTCCGGGTCCGGACGCTGGACGGCGTCGCCGACGACTGGCCCCTCACCTACAAGGAACTCCAACCCTTCTACGAGCGCTCCGACGTGGACTTCGGCGTCTCGGGGCTGGGCGGCGATCCCGCCTACCCGCCGGGGGCCGAGCCTCCACTGCCCCCGCTGCCGGTGCCGGACGTGGCGACCGACATCGCCCGGGCGCACAACCGGCTCGGCTGGCACTGGTGGCCGGGCTACAACGCCATCGCCTCCCGGAGCTACCGGGGGCGGCGGCCCTGCGTCCAGCGCGGCACCTGCGCCTGGGGCTGCGGGGAGGGCGCCAAGGGGTCCACCGACCAGACCCACTGGCCCGACGCGGAGCGCTCCGGTGCCCGCCTGGTGACCGGCGCCCGCGTGCGGCAGATCACGGTCAACGGCCGCGGCCTCGTCACCGGTGCGCTCTACGTCGATCGCGACGGGACAGAACAGCATCAGCCGGCCTCGGTCGTGATGGTGGCCGCCAACGGGATCGGCACGCCGCGCCTGCTGCTGCTGTCCACGAGCGCCGGCTTCCCCGACGGCATGGCGAACCGCTCCGGCCTGGTGGGCAAGCGGCTGATGATGCACCCCTTCGGCACCGTGATCGGTTTGTTCGACCGCCACTGGCCCAGCTGGCAGGGCCACTGGGGCCAGAGCCTGCAGAGCATGCAGTTCTACGAGACCGACCCCCGGCGCGACTTCGTGCGCGGGGCCAAGTGGGGGCTGCAACCCACCGGCGGCCCGCTGGGCGCGGCGCTGGGCTTCGGCGGGGACCCCGTCTGGGGGACCGCGCTGCACGATCGGGTCCGTACGAACCTCGGCCACTCGATCATGTGGGGCATCATCGGCGAGGACCTGCCCGACGAGGCCAACAGGGTGACCCTCGACGCCGAGCTGGTGGACCCCGACGGCATCCCGGCACCCCGTATCCAGTACCGGGTCTCGGAGAACTCCCGGCGGCTGCTGAAGTTCCAGGCGGCGCGGGCCGCCGAGTCCCTCAGCGAGGCGGGCGCCTACGAGACGGTCGTGACCCCCCAGGTGCGCGGCACCGGCTGGCACCTGCTCGGGACGGCGCGGATGGGCGACGATCCCGAGAGTTCGGTCGTGGACCGCTGGTGCCGGAGCCACGACGTGGAGAACCTGTATGTGATCGACGGCAGCGTCTTCGTGACCTCCGGCGGCGTCAACCCCACCGCCACCATCTCGGCACTGGCGCTGCGGGCCACCGAGCGCCTCATCGAGCAGCGCCGGGAGCAGCGCGTGCCATGACGACCGGGGGCTCGCCATTCCGGCGAAGGCCGGAATCCACATGCAGGCGTCGCGCCCAGCGGGTGCCATGACGGGCGTGCAGCAGGCCGAGGGCTTCGACGAGGCGTTCCGCGCCCGGCTGGCGCGGATCGCCGATGTCCTCGTTCCCCCGTACGAGGAAATGCCCGCGGCGAGTTCCGTCGGGATCGACGGGGACCTGCTGGACAAGGCGCTCCGAGCACGTCCCGACCTGGCCGCTGATTGCCGGCGCGCGGTGCGTGATTGCACTGACCCTCCCAGCCCCGAGGCACTCGAGCGGCTCGCCGCCACCGATCCCGACGGCTTCAGCGCGCTCATGGTGCTGGTGCTGGGCGGCTACTACATCAGCGCCGAGGTCCGGAAGCTGCTTCACTACTCGGGGCAGGAGGCGCTCCGCATCGACATCGGGGAGCTCCCGACCTACATCGAGGAGGAACTCCTCGACGAGGTGATCGACCGAGGCCCCATCTATCGAACAATCCCGCCGGACGATCCACAGAGCTAAGGGGGACATCGTGGTAACCACTCGCTACGGCACCAGACCAGTGAAGATCGAGCAACTCACCGGACCCTACGAACCGCATGGGCAGCCCGACCCCCACCTCGGCCAGCCCCTGCAGCTCGGGCTCTTCGCCTGGAACATCCAGGGGGGTTCCACCGGCTCCAAGGCCGTCCTGTCCGACCCCGACCGCTTCCAGAATTACTGGAAGTGGCCGCTGGCCTCGAAGCTGATCACCGAGGCCGAGCGGATCGGCTTCGACTACCAGGTGCCGTTCGCCCGCTGGATCGGCCAGGGGGGCGACACCGACTGGAACGAAACCTGCCTCGAATCGCTGACCGCGGCGGCGGCCGCCTCCTCCATCACGAGTCACATGCTGCAGTTCTCCACGGCGCACAGCAACTACGAGTTCCACCCGTTCCACTTCGCCAAGTTCGGGGTCACCGTCGACCACATCTCCGACGGGCGCTGGGGACTCAACATGGTGACCGGCTACTCGGCCAAGGAGTACGCAGCCTTCGGCCACATCGAGCCGCCCGAGCACGACGAGTCCTACCGGCGTGCCGACGAGTTCTTCACGCTCGTCAAGGCGCTGTGGGCCTCCGACGTGCCGATCATCTTCGAGGGCGAGTACTACCAGTGCTACGGCGCCTACGTGAACCCCAAGCCCACTCGCAAGCCGCGCCCGCTGCTGATGCAGGCCGGGCAGTCGCCGGTCGGCATCGACTTCGCCTGCCGGCACGCCGAGTGGATCTTCCAGATCCAGCCCCAGATCGAGAACTACCGGACCGTCGCCAAGGACATCCACGACAAGGCGGCCTCCTACGGCCGGAGGGTGCTGGTGGCAACCCAGTTGTGGCCCATCATCGACAAGACCGACGCCGCCGCGCAGGCCACCGCCGAATGGATCGCCGAGGAGATCGACCACCAGGCCACGATGAACTTCATCCAGTCGGCCAAGCGGCAGCACATCTCCTCCACCTTCGGGTGGATCGAGGCGGAGGAGGAGAGCGCCGACCCCTACGGCGGCATCGGCCGGGACCTCTTCATGCGCATGGGTCTGGGCATCGGCGCCCACCAGTTCGTGGGCAGCTACGACACGGTGGCCGAGATGCTGCGGGAGCTGTACGACGCGGGCATCGAGAGCGCCCTGATCTCGTTCTTCGACCCGTTCCTGGGCCTGCAGCAGATGGAGGAAGAGATCTTCCCCCGCCTCAAGAAGATGGGCCTCCGTCGCTAGCGGTGGGTGCGGTGGTCCGGACGGGGATGCCGGTGGCAGGTGTCCGGCGGGGCCACCGGTGGCCGTCGGCGGATCGTCTGGCGAAATCGATCCGGCGGGACCACCGGCGTCCCCGCCTCCGTTGGTCGGTCGCAGTCCTCGTGGGGATGATCTGAAGTGACCGGAATTGCTCCATTCGACGAGGTCAGCGTCGAGCAGATCTTGCGGCCGCTGCTGGAGACGCCGTCGGAGCAGACGGACCTGTTCGAGGACGATCCCCAGATCAGGTCATTCCTGCAGACGGTGGTCGCCCCACAACTCGAGCGACTCGGACTGCACACGACCAGCGACGAGGCCGGCAACGTGGTCTGCGAGATCGGTGGCGGGGACGCGCCGGGGTTGGTGCTGTTCTGCTACGCCATGACGCACCCCGCGGGCCGCATGGTGGATCCGTTCGTGGCGAGCCGGATCGTGGGTGCGGACGGTGCGACTCGGCTGCGCGGCCGAGGTGCCAGCGAGCAGATGGGAGCGCTGGCTGCCGCCGTGCTGGCTGCGGGGGCCGTTGCCGAGCAGGTGGCGGACCTAGCCGGTCCGCTGGTGCTCTGCGTGTCGCCAGCCGGTGAGACCGGGCGCCACGACACGGCTCGCAGCTTCCTGGCCGGCTACGGGGAACGGAGCGCGCCGGCGGCTTGCATCGTGGGGATCGGCACCGACAACGCCATCTGCGTCGCCAACAAGGGCCGTGTCGACGCCACGATCAGGGTGGCCGGGCTGGCCGGGCACAGCTCCATGCCCTGGCGCACGAAGAATGCCATCGAGGGGGCGCGCCGCGTGCTGGCGTGCCTCGACGGCATCGCACTCGCCGGCGACCACCCGCATCTGGGGCAACCGACGCTCACACCGACAGCCGTGCACAGCAGCCCGAACGCCACGCACACCGTGCCGGACCGCGTCGAGATCACCATCGACCGGCGCCTCCTGCCGGGCGACGATCCCGAAGAGGCCCTGGCAGACATCAGCGAGGCCTTGGAGGGGATCGACGGCTGGGACATCGAACTGGAACCCGGACCGCTGATGTACCCGTCCGACGTTGCACCCGACTCCCCCTTCGTGGAGGTGCTGCGGGCGGCGTTCGCCGCCGCGGGGCATCCCGACCCGCCACTCACCTACTCCCACGGCTGCATCGATGCCGGACTGTTCTCCAGCCGCGGCATCCCCGCCGTCATGCTGGGCGCCGGCGAGCAGGAGATGTGGCACACCATCGACGAGTCGGTCAGCCTCGAGGCCGTGGCACTGACGGCACAGGTCTACACGGCGACGGCCCTGCACCTCCTGACCTGACCAGCCGGGAATCGACCGCTCGGCGCATTCGAGCCCCCCGTGCATCATTCCGGCGAAGGCTGGAATCCACTTACGAACCGAGGAAGGCAGCCGCCTCGGTGAAGGGCAGCAACGGGAGGCGCAGGAGGCAGGCGCCCACCTGGCCGCGCCCGGGCTCGCGGTGGGCCAATCCGGCGTTGGCGAGCGGGGCGATGCCCGTGTCCGCCACCTTGTGCACGTCGATCCCTATGGGCGTGCCGCGGAACCCCTCGGAGGGGATCAAGAACCGCGAGCTGGCGCCCCGGCAGATGCCGCGCAGTTCCTCGACCCGAGCGGAGGCAGTCAGTGGATCGCCCCCCACGAACGAGACGATGGCCGGCGACGCCGACAGCGCGAACGCGCCCAGGCCGACGGTCTCGGCGATGAACGAGTCGCCCAGCACCGGCGAGGCGTCGGCCGGCTCGTAGCCCTCGAACAGCTTCGGCTCGCCGATGAGCGAGCCGGTGAGGAACCAGCGGTCGCCGGCGCCGCTGACCCTGATCCCGAGGCTGGTGCCGTTGGACGACATCGCCGTGACGACGCCCGCGTCGCCGGTCCGGTGGACCACGTCGCTGACCGCCTTGGCCGCGGCAATGGAGAAGGCCAGGAAGAAGTGCGGGTTGGCAGCCACGTAGGACAGCACGTCGACCGCGTCCCGGCGGTCGGCTTCCGTCACGATGGCGGGAGCCAGGCGGGCCAGCACGGCGGCACTGGAGGCCACGTTGCGGTTGTGGCACTCGTCGCCGCGCCGGAGCCCCTCCGCCCAGAGATCGACCATGTCCAGACCGCCGATCGCGCCGATGGCGGCGTCGAGAACAGGGCCGGCAACCGCGCTCATCCAGCGAAGCCGCTGCAGGGTCTCGGGATCGTAGGAACCGAAGCGCAACGCCCGGCCGAGACCCTCGTTGAGCGGCGAGAACGCCCGCGAGCCCTGGTCGGTCTCCATCACGACGACCGGCATGGAGGGTGTGACGACCCCCGCCATGGCCCCGACGCCGTTGTTGTCATGGCAGGACGCCAACTCCAGGCCGCCGCCGTCGAGGATCCCGGCAGCGGCCTCGGGGGAGTCGGCCTCATCTTCGAGCATCAGCGCCCCGATCAGCGCCCCCCGCAGCGGGCCCACCACGCCCCCGGCGCCCAGCGGCGGACCGGCGTGCAGGTACTGGCGCTCGCCGACCGCACCGGTCACCTCAGCGGCCGAGCGGACGCCCGTCGCCGTCACGCGCGTCGAGTCGAGCGCCTCCACCGCCGTCATCGCAGCCCTATCCGTCATCGCTGCCCGATCCGTCATGGCCGCCGGTCGCCGGGAACGTCAGCGGTCCGCCGGCCAGCACGATCGGCCGCCGCCGGCTCACCGACGCCGGACGCCTGCCCGGGTCGCCAAGATCCACATGGCGCCACGACCGGCGGTCGCCACGTCACGGAGAACGTCGCCGCGCCGTTGTCACGAGTTCGAGGACTGCATCAACTCGGCAAGTCTCGCCGGGCTGAGCGGGGTCTCGGTGATCTCGATGCCGATAGCGTCGGATACCGCGCCCATGATCGCCGCCGCCGCGGGGACGCAGCCCGCCTCTCCGACTCCCTTGACCCCGAGAGGGTTCAGGGGCGAGAGGGTCTCGACGTGTTCGGTACGGAACTCGGGCAGCTCCGCCGCAGACGGGATGAGGAAGTCGGCGAAACCGGCGTTGCGGAGTTGCCCGTCGCCGTCGTAGTGCATTCGCTCGTAGAGCGCCCCGGCGATGCCCTGCGCCGTCCCCCCGTGCACTTGACCCTCCACGACAGCCGGGTTGATCATCCGTCCGCAATCGTGGACGATCACGTAGCGGAGCAGGCGAACCTCGCCGGTCTCGACGTCGACCTCCACGACGACAGCGTGCGCGCCGCTGGCGAACGTGGCGTGCCGGGGGCTGTTGTAGGCCGTCGCCTCGAGGCCGGGCGCGACCTCCGAGACGGGGGGCGCCTCCGCCTCGCCACCGTCGCCGACGAACTGCGTGGCCGCCAGGGCCTCCTTGCTGAAGGCGTAGCGCAGCGGGTTGGCGAGCACGGCGATCTGGCGGAGCGGGACGCGGACGTCCGGCGAGCCGCGAACCGAGACGTGGCCGTCCTCGAAGACGATGTCGGCCTCGTTCGCCTCGAGGATGCGGGCGGCGATCTCGGCGGCCTTGTCCCGCACCTGCTGAGCCGCCTGGGCAACCGCGTTGGAGGCGACGACGCCGATGCGGCTGGCGAACGTCCCCGTCGCCCACTTGAACCGGCGCGTGTCGCCGGTGCGCACCACCACGTCCTCGAAGGGGACCTGCAGGATCTCCGCCGCCACCTGGGCGAGGATCGTGGCGTGCGCCTGGCCCTGGGTGGAGATGCCCGTCGTGACGAACACCTTGCCCGTGGGCTCCACGTGGACGCGGGCGCCCTCGTAGGGTCCGCTGCCGGTGCCCTCCACGTAGCAGCCCAGACCGATGCCGATCCGCCGTCCCTCGCCACGTGCGGCGGCCTGCTCGGCGGCGAACCCGTCGTAACCGATCGCCGCCAGCAGCTTGTCGAGACCCGCGGGATAGTCGCCGCTGTCGTAGGTGGTGGTCAGACCGTCCTCGTCGATCAGACCGACGACGTAGGGGAACTCGTCGGGCTGGATGAAGTTCCGCCGGCGGACCTCGGCCCGGTCGATTCCCAGCTCTCGGGCGATCAGGTCCACCACCCGCTCCATCACGAAGGCTCCCTGGGGCATGCCGGCGCCGCGGTACGGCGTGACCGGCACCGTGTTGGTGTAGACGACGTGCATCTCGCTGCCATAGTTCGGCAGCTTGTAGGGGCCGGGCAGGCGGGAGGCGGTGACGATCGGGATGATGATCCCGTAGGGGCAGTAGGCGCCGGCATCGTGAATGAACTCGTCGTGCAGGGCGAGGATGCGGCCGTCGTCGTCGAACCCCACCTGCACCTCGTGCCACTGGGCCCGCTCGTGGTTGGAGGCCACGAAGTGCTCGACACGACCCTCGATGAACTTGACGGGGCGGCGGAGTTGCAGGGCCGCCCACGGGACCAGGATCTCCTCGGGGTAGAAGACGGGCAGCTTCACCCCGAACCCCCCGCCCACGTCGGGAGCCACCACGTCCACCTCGTGCTCGGCGAGGTTGAGGTAGGTCGACAGGCCTGCCCGGATGGTACTGGGGGCCTGGGAAGTGTCGTAGACCAGCAGGTGCCCGAATTCGTCGGGTATGGCCACGACGCCGCGGCACTCCATGGGCGTGGCCGCGCTGCGCTCCACCCAGAACTGCGCCTGGAGGATCCGGGGAGCGGCAGCGAGGGCGGCCTCCACGTCGCCGTGCTCCTGCACGAAGTGGGCGGCCACGTTGCCGGTCATGTCGGCATGCACGAGGTCGCCCCCCTCGAAGGCCACCACCGGGCCCACCACCGCGGGCCGCGTTTCGTAGCTCACCTCCACCAACTCGGCGGCGTCCTCCGCCGCGGCCCGGCTCGTGGCGACGATCATCGCCACGGCCTCACCCACGAAGTGCACGTCGGCGGCGGCGAGCGGGAGTTGGGTGCGCGGCTCGGTGAGGTTGGGATTGGGGATGAGCAGCGGGAGGGACTGTCTGCCGAGTTCGCCGAGATCAGCGGCCGTGTACACGGCGATGACGTCGTCCCGGGCTGCCGCGGCGGAGATCTCGATACCGAGGATGCGACCGTTGGCGCAGGTCGACCGCACCATGGCCACGTGCAGGCACCCGGCCGGCTCGATGTCGTCGATGAAAGTGCCGTGGCCGGCCAGGATGCGCCGATCCTCCGAACGCCCCACGCGCTCGCCGATCAACCGTGTCGTCACCCGTGCCCCCCTTCAGGTGTCTCTACACGTTGTCCTCGCCGGTACCCGCCTCCGACTCGGGGATGTCGCAGGCTCGGACCCGCGCCCGACTCCGGAGCCCCGTGGGCCCGTCCGCGGGGTCAGTTGACCGATACGGCCTCGGGGTCGTCCGACAGAAGCAGCCGCAGGTCCAGCAGCACGTTCGTGAACTCGGTGCGCGAGACCAATTCGCGCACGCCGATCTCGCCCAGCTTGCCGTCGATGAGGGCGAGCGCCTGATCACGACTCGTGGATTCTTCCGAGGTGGTGGCAGGGTCGGCGGTTTCTGTCATGACCCGATCCTATTCCCTTGCACCGCCGGCGCGCGGGGTGCCGGTCCGTCCGTCTCCGCACTCGCCGGCGACCGTCCGGTTCGGTGGTTGTCGGTCTGGAATGCCACAGTATCGGACCGAGGTGTGACATGGGGACCGAACCGAGCGTTGCTGTCTATGAGTCATCCGCGCAGGAGTGGATGCGTCGACGCTCGCGCCAGTACGGCGACCGGTTGGAGCAGTTCGCCGGCCGCGTGACGGCGGGTCCCGCCGGCCCGGGGGCCGTGGCGGACCTCGGCTGCGGACCGGGATGGCACGTCGGCGGCCTCCCGCGGCCGGTGGTGGCGCTGGACGCCAGCCGCTCGATGCTGGCCGAGGTGGACAACCCGCTGCGCGTCGCCGGCGACTTGCGCGCCCTGCCGCTGCGGGACCGGTGCCTGCGCGGGGCCTGGGCGTCGCGGTCGTACATTCATCTGGCCCGCGCCGAGATCCCTCTGGCGCTGGCCGACCTGCACCGCGCCCTCGTCCCCGACGCCGCCGCCGAGTTCCATCTCTTCGAGGGCGACGCCGAGTGGGACAAGCGATCGGACGATGACTTCCCCGGGCGCCGCTTCTCCCGCTGGCCCGAGCCGTGGCTGCGGGACGTCCTGGCGGGCGCCGGCTTTGCCACCGAGGACATCGAGAACCGCAAGAACGTGCTGCTGGTGGCAGCCCGGCGCCTGCGCACGCTCGCCGACACCGTGGCGCCGGGAATGCGCCTGCTCGTCTGCGGGCTCAACCCCAGCATCTATGCGGCCGACGTGGGGGTCGGGTTCGCCCGCGGCTCCAACCGGTTCTGGCCCGCCGCCCTCGCCGCCGGCCTGGTCAGCCGCGACCGCGACCCGCGCCACGCGCTCGTCGCCCACGGGGTCGGCATGACCGACCTGGTGAAGCGCCCGACCCGGCAGGCCGCCGAGTTGACCGCCACGGAGTACCGCGAGGGGCTCCAGCGCCTCGAGCGCGTGGCGGCACGCCTCGAACCCGCAGCGATCTGCTTCGTGGGCCTGGCCGGCTGGCGGGCCGCAGTGGATCGCCGGGCCGCCGCCGGTCCCCAGATCCGCCGCATCGGCGGCCGCCCCGCCTACGTGATGCCGTCCACGAGCGGTCTGAACGCCCGCACCTCGCTGGAGGAGCTCACGGCCCACCTCCGAGCCGCCGCCTCGCTGCCGTCGGATCGCCCGTCGCGGTGAACCAGTACGCGGGGGCGCCGTCACCAACCGGATGGCCGCGTACACCTAGAGCGTGATCTCCGAGCGCACGCCGCGCAGGTCCATCTCGAACTCGATCTCGCGGACCGGGGGCCGCGAGTTGATCCAGCGCAGCCCGTGGCGGGAAGCCTCGCCAACCGTCGGCAGCACGGCGTCCTCCAGCAACCCCTCCAGCAGGTGCACCGTGTACACGTCGACGGTGGTGACCTGGTCCCAGCCGGCGCCCAGGCCGACCAGACGCTCCTGCATGATGCCGGCCACGTGGCGGGCCTTCTCGCGCATGGCATCGGGGCCCAACTCGCCCTTGCGGACAATCGTGTCCTCGTCCAGGGCCGCCGCTCGCAGTTCGCCGGCGCCGGCCACGACGAAGGTCAGCGGGGCGTCCGCCCCGGCGGGGGTCGTGTAGGAGAAGGCCTGCAGCGAGACGACGTCGGGGGGGAAGTCCTCGGGGGCCACGTTCGTGCGGGCGAGGGGGTTGAGATCGCCCATGTACAGGCCCCAGGAGCGCAGCAGGTCGATGTAGCCCCGGTTGAACTCGATGAACCCGGCCATGGTGAAAGGCTCGGGCGAGCGGAGCTGGATCCCGCAGAGGGCCTCCCGCCCGCGACCCACCTCGGCGAGGTGGGCGTCGATCCGCTCGAAGCCGTCGCGCCAGGGCAGCGCCTCCTGCAAAGTGGCGTGGACCACCTCGTGGCCCGGATCGGCGACCACGCCGCAGGAGTACGGATCGATGCCCGACAGGAAGTGGTAGTTGCCTCGGGGGTTGGCCAGCAACTGCATGAGGGGTCTCCGTTCTCGATCCCGCTAGGGCAGGGCGGCGTGCAGGATGCGCTCGTAGTCGGCCTCTTCGGTCGGGAAGCTGGCCACCAGGCGGCCCTGGCTCATGACGTGGATGAGGTCGGCCACGGCCAGCAACTCCTCGAACTCCGACGACGCCACCACCACGCCGAAGCCCACGTCACCCACGAGCTGCCGGATGAGCGCCAGGATCTCGGACTTCGCCGCCACGTCGATCCCCTGGGTGGGCTCGTCGAGCAGCAACACGCTGGGCTTGGACACCAGCGCCCGCGCCAGCGCCAGCTTCTGCTGGTTGCCGCCGCTGAGGTTGCCGGCCAGGACCTCGGTGTTGGCCGGCCGGATGCCCAGCGCATCGACGTACTCCCGGGCCAGTTGCCGCTCCCTGCGGATCCGGCGCACCCCGGCCCGCCTCGCGGTGGAGTGGATTGGCAGCATGAGGTTCGCCCGCACCGACAGCCCCGGGACGATGGCCGAAGCGCGGCGATCGGCGGGAACGAGCACCACACCGGCCCGGTAGGCGTGCCGCACCACCGCCGGGTGCAGCGCATGGCCGCTCACGGCCACGCGGCCCCGGTCGTAGCCGTCGACGCCCGCGATGGCGCGCAGCAGGTGGCCGTGACCCGAGCCCTGCACACCTGCAACGCCGACGATCTGCCCCGGGCGCACACTCATCGTGACGTCGGTGAGGTTGGGGGCGCTGGTCAGCCCGTCCACCTCGAGCAGGGGCCTGCCGTTCCTCGCCGCAACCGGCTGCGCCCGCAGCGCCGCCGTCTCGACCCGCTCCAGCGCTCCGACCGGGCCGGCCGGCTCGCGATCGCCGAGCGTGCTGTCCTTCGTCATCAACGAGACGATCTTGTCCTTGTCGAGCTCGGCGCGGGGGAACGTGCCGACGACGTGACCGTCGCGCAGCACGGTGATCCGGTCGGCGATGCCCAGAACCTCGGTGAGCCGGTGGCTGACGTAGATGATGGCCTTCCGCTGATCGCGCAGCACGTGCAGCCGCCCCAGCATCGCCGCGGCGTCGCTCTCCGACAAAACCGCGTTGGGCTCGTCCAGCAGGATGACGTCACCCGGATGAAGCAGCGTCCTGGAGATCTGGGCGAGCCGCAGTTCCGGCACGCTGAGCTGGCCGGCCATGGCGGACTCGCTGAACGTGGCGCCGCAGAGGTCGAGCGCCTCCCGCGTCAGCCGGCGGTCCTTAGCGCTGAGCTTGCCCTTGCGGTCGAACGGGCCCTCGAAGCCCAGCAGCATGTTGCGCCCGACGCTGAAGTCGGGCACCGCCTGCACCTCCTGGGGCACGTAGCTGATGCCCCGCCGCTGGGCATCCCGGGGCTTATGGAACACCACCTCGGCATCGTCGAGTTCGATCGAACCCGCGTCGGGGCGGATCAGCCCGGCCAGGATCTTCACGAGGGTCGATTTTCCGGCGCCGTTCTCGCCGAGGAGTGCGTGAACCTCTCCCCGCCGCACGTCCAGTGACACGTCGTCGAGTGCCTTCACCCCCGGGAACGACTTGGATATGCCCTCCAGGCGGGCCGCGGCAGCGTCGCCGGTCAGGCTCTCTGCCAGCGTGGCGCCCACACCCGGCCCGGCTGCAGGGCTAGGTGCTGTCATCGTCCGCCGGGTCCGCTGCCGGGTCTTCCGCCGGGTCTTCTGCCGGGTCGGCCGTGAGAGCCGGGGCCGCCGCGGGTTCCGAGATCCGCCGGTCTCGGTCCTCGTTACGACGGGCCAGACCAAGCAGTTGCAGGAACGCCGGCACCACGTCGGACTTCCGCCGGATGCGCCCTCCCCGGATCTGGCTGATCAAGACCGCGACGACGAGTGCCACACCGATGGCCATCTGCTCCCGGAACGTGCCGGCACGGGCCACGCCCAGGCCCACTGTCAGGGAGTTCATGAGGGCGACGCCCAAGAACACCCCGCTGAGGCGACCCTTGCCGCCGCCGATGACCGCACCGCCGATCACCGCCGCGGCGATGGACCGCAACTCGTAGCCGGCCCCGAGGCCCGTCTGGCCGATCGACACCCGGGATGCGTTCATGATCCCACCCGCACCGGCGAGCATGCCGGTGAACATGTAGGTGATGGTCTCGTAGCGGGCCACCGGGATTCCGGCCAGGCGGCACGTCTCGCGGCTGCCGCCGATGCCGTACACGTAGAGGCCGATGCGGGTGCGGCCGGTGAACAGGACGGCCAGCAGCAAGACGATGAGGCCGATCCCGATCGTCGACGGCAGGAACCCCCAGTCGGTGCGCCCGAACCACCTGAACGCAGGGTCATCGGCAATGACCGACGATCCCCCGCTGCGGAGATTTGAGTAGCCAGTCAGGAAGGTGAGCATCGCCAGCGTCACGATGAACGGGCTGACGCGCAGCTTGGCGATCAGCAGCCCGTTCACGAGGCCGATCGAAGCCCCGACCGCCAAGCCGATGATGATGGCCGCCGCCACGCCGTGGGCGCCCAGCGCCTGGGCGGTGGCGACGCTGGTGAAGCCCATGTTGGCCCCCACCGACAGGTCAAACCCGCCGACGGCGATGGCGAACATCTGGCCGATCGCCACCACCAGCAGGATTCCCGCTGGGCGGGCGATGTTCAGGACGGTTTGCACGGTGGGGAAGGTCGAGGGCGCGATCAGCGAGAAGACGAGGACGAGCAGCAAGAGACCGACCAAGAGCTGCAGTTCGGTCGAGTACTTCGCAGCCCAGTCCCGCAGCGAGAGCCGATGGCTCCCGGCAACCGACAGGCCGCGCTCGGCCGGCGGGTGGTCAGTCACCGGCGCCCCGACTAACCATGTTCATCGTCAATGATCGCTCTCCGGCCCCTCGGCGAGGACGCGGGAGGCGTCCAAGGAGCGTGCCGAGCAATTCATCCGCTACGTCGGTCCGGCCGCTGGACAATGGATTCCGGCCTCCGCCGGAATGACGCTGAGGGTCAACCGCAGCACTACTCGGCACTCGCCTACGGTGCCTCCATCAGGGCTCGCAGCCGCTCGGAGGTCTCCGGCGGTCGTGCCGCGGCCCCGGTGAGGTGGGGGTTCTCCGCCGCCCACTGCTCCATGGGGTTATCGGCGCGGAACTTGGCCGCCAGATCGCCGAGCGTGCTGAAGACCCGCCCGTCGCCCTTCATGTGCTCGATCAGCTCGTCCATCATCTTCAGGCGCGACCCCCGGCCGATGAACTGCGGGTGGCACGTGAGCACGTACATCCCGCCCGGGCAGTTCTCGACCATGTAGTCGAACTCGCCCTGCCACAGCTCCCGCACCTGCGAGGGCGTGTTGGGGCCCTGGTTCATGCCCCACACGTACTCCAGCGGCGGGAAGTCGTCGAGCCCCCAGCTGGGCGGGAGCTCGACAACGTCGACGAGGTCACCGAACACGAACGGCTCGTTCTTGGGGAACTCGTCGCCCGAGCGCAGGTAGTACGGGTAGAAGTCATTCGCCATGAACGTGGACGAGTAGTCGAGGTTGTACTCGATCATGAGGTCCAGCGTGTTGGGGCTGAAGTCCCATGCGGCGGTACGGCATCCCGTGGGGGTGACACCCGCGGCCCAGTCCAGCGCCTCGAAGCCGAGCTCGAAGTCGCGCCGCTCCTCCTCGCGGGAGAGCTTGGTGGGGTTGCGGTGGCTCCAGCCGTGATGGCCGATCTCGTGGCCCAGCTCCACGATCTCCTTCACGTAGGTGGGGTACAGGTGGGCCGAGTGGCCCGGCACGAAGAAGGTGGACTGGACGTCGTGCTTCTCCAGCAACTTGAGCACCCGTTGCAGGCCGGGCACGGCGAACTCGCCCCGCGAGCACATGCTGGGTGTCTCCGCCCCGAAGGAGCCGAGCCAGAGGCAGATCGCATCGAAGTCGAACGTGAGACAGATCGTGTGTTCTTCGCTTTTCATCTGTTTCCTCCCTGCCTGTGGCTCGGTTGTTTGCTCCGTCGTTGCCGCTCCGTGGGGTGCGGCCCCGGGGGGCTAGCCGACCTCGGCCTGCCAGCCCTCGGGAATCAACTCGATCTGCACCCAGTCCTCATCCACGTTTGACTGGTCCACCACCGGGAAGGGCACGCAGTTGATGCGTGGCACGTCCTGGCCGTTGAGGACCGCAACCGCGGTGCCGAGGCCCACGTAGCCCATCCAGTACGGGCTCACCAGGAACAGCGCGTCGGCGCTGCCGTCGTGGATCCAGGGCTGGGAGAAGTTCGTGAAGTCCGACGCCACGTAGGGCACGTCGGCGTACTCCTCGGGGATGGTGATCGGCAGCAGCAGCGCGAAGTGCGCGGCGTAGATCCAATCGATCTCCGGGTTGCCGGCGACCACGTTCATGAAGTCGGCCAGACCCTCTTCGGGATCCACCAGCTGGTTCGGCGCCTCGATGATCTCGAGGTTCGGGTAGGCCTCCTCGACGCGGTCCACGAAGCCCACGTGGCGCTTCTTCGACCAGGTGGCGTTGGCGGGACCGGCCATGACGACGCCCTTGCCGCCCTCGGGGACCAGCGCGGCGATGGCGTCGGCGCCGGCCTTCCCGAACAGGTAGTCGTCCTGCATGATCATGTAGACCCTGCCGTCGGGGACCTCGGTGGAGACGTTCACGACGGGCACACCTGCCGCATCGGCGGCGTCCACGATGGCGATCGAGCCGGCCGTGTCGACCGGGGCCAGGATGATGGCGTCGGGGCCGCGCTGCAGGATGTTCTCCGCATCGGCCAGCTGATCGGCCGGGCCGGTGTAGCCCACGCCGGCGGTGTGGCGGACCGTGACGGTGCCGCCGCCAGCGGCGGTGACGTCCGCCGCGGCCTGCTCGGCCCCGTAGGCCATGGCCTGGTAGTACTCCGCGGCCAGGCTCACCTGCATGAAGTCGATCTCGTAGTCGCCGTCGGCGGCCGGCGGGGCGTAGTTGATGAGGTCGTCCGTCGTGGAGTTGACGTCGCAGTCCAGCGGCGTGCTGAAATACTCCTCGTTCAGCACGACCGGCTCGGGCGGCGACGGTGGCGGCTCGGGAGCCGGCTCGGGTGGTGGCGGCGGCTCGGGAGCCGGATCCGGCGCAGGCGCAGGCGCAGGCTCGGGCGCAGGCGCAGGCGCCGGTGCAGGCTCGGGCGCAGGCGCCGGAGCTGTGGTCTCCCCTGAATCGTCATCGCCGCAGGCGGACGCGAGGAGCGCCAATGCCGCAATGATGCCAATGACCGCGTACAAACTCTTCCGACGCATGTCCCTTCCCCTTCTTGCCGGTCGGCCAGCCCCTCTTCCGGAAAGTGGCCCAACCGAATTTTGCGCGGCGGACACTACTGCAAGATCCAGGCTCATGCCAGATCGAACAGGATGCGACCGGGACAGGAACGAGATGCGGCCTGACTCCGCCGCCGGAAGGGCGCCGGCCACCGTCGTTTGATCGGCCGAAACCGTTCGCCCTAGACTGCCGCCGACTTCCGAGGGGGCAGGCCAACCTGGCTGCAAAAGGAAAGGTAACCACATGAAAGAACGTAGAAGAACTCCAAAGCTACTGATCACGCTCCTTGCCATCCTCGCATTGGTCGCCGCGGCCTGCGGGGACGACGAGGAGGAAGCAGCGCCCGCGCCGCCGCCTGCTCCGACGGAAGCGCCGGCGCCCCCGCCACCGGAACCGCCGCCACCCGCGCCCGCCGAGCCGGCCGAGGAGGAGATCTCGTTCGGCCTGGCGCTCGGGGGACCGCGCAATGACCAGGCGTACTTCCAGAGCGTCTACGAGGGTGTCGTCGCCTACGGCGGCAACCCGTCGATCGTCGACAATCTCGGCGACGAGACCGCCGCGGGCGACGCAATCCGCAACCTCACCGAGCAGCACGATCTCGTGGTCGCCGACATCACCGTCTTCGGAGCACTCCTGCCGATCGCCGAGGAGAACCCCGACACCACCTACATCATCACATCGGGATTCTTCGGACAGGGCGACGTGCCCGACAACGTCTACGGCTACGTCACGGTCTACGGCTGGGCCACCTACCCGATGGGCGTCATCGCCGGAACACTCTCGAAGTCCGGGAAGATCGGCTACATCACCGGCCCGACGTTCCCGATCGAGCGCACCGCCCTCGCCGGCTACACCCAGGGCGCCCAGTCGGTCAACCCCGACATCGAGGTCGTCGAGACCGTGGTCTCCAGCTACTCCGACGTGCCCGGCACCCAGCAGGCAGCCACCGCGCAGATCGCCTCCGGCGTCGACGTGCTCTACGGCTTCGTGGACGCCGGCTTCGTCGGCCTCCAGCAGGCTGCGGACGAGGCGGCCGGCGAGGTGCTGCTGTTCAGCCCGGTGGTCGACCGCTGCGATCGCGGCGACAACATCGTCGGCAACAACGTGTCCGACATCCCCGCGATGACGACGGCGGCCATCGCCGACTTCGCCAACGGCACGCTGCCGCCGCGCACCCAGGCGTACGGCCTCGAGGACGAGTCCATCCAGTTCTTCAACCTCTGCTCCGGCTACCAGGACGCAGAGTTGGTCTCGCTGGCCACCGACACGGTCGCGGCCATCAAGGACGGCTCCCTGCAGCTGCCCTCTGAAGTCACCGCGAGGTGACCTCGGCCAAAACCGACAGGATCCGGCTCAGACTGACCGGAATCACAAAGCATTTCCCGGGGGTCACGGCGAACGCCGGGATCTCGCTCGACGTGCGTCGCGGCGAGATCCTGGCGATCCTCGGGGAGAACGGCGCCGGCAAGTCCACGCTGATGAGCATCGTCAGCGGGATGCTCGACCCCGACGAGGGTTCGATAGAGGTCGACGGGCGGCCGGCTCGCATCCGCAAGCCGGCCGATGCCCGGGACCTCGGGATCGGCATGGTGTACCAGCACTTCGCCCTCGCGCCGACCCTCACCGTCGCCGAGAACCTGGCGCTGAGCAGCATCGGCTCGAGGGGCATCTTCGCCAACATCGGCGGCATCAGCGCCCGCGTGCGCGAGATGTCCGCGGCCTACCATCTCGACGTCGATCCCGACGCCCTCGTAGAGGGTCTCTCGGTGGGCGCCCGTCAGCGCGTCGAGATCATCAAGCTGCTGTACGGCGGCGCCGAGATCCTCATCCTCGACGAGCCAACGTCCGTGCTCACGCCCCTGGAGTGGGAGCACCTCGTCCGGATACTCCGGAACCTCGCCGGCCAGGGCCATTCGATCATCCTCATCACCCACAAGCTCGACGAGCTGATGGGGATCGCCGACCGGTGCACGGTCCTGCGCCAGGGACACGTCGTGGGAACCGTCAACGTCGCCGACACCGACAAGGCAGAACTCGCCCGCATGACGATCGGGCGCGACGTGATGTTCGACGTGCAGGTGACCGAGCGCGAGCGCGGCCGGGTCGCATTGGTCGCCGAGGACATCAGCCTGGTGGAGGAGGATGGCCGTCTGTCCCTCGACGGGGTCTCGCTGGAGATTCGGGCGGGAGAGATCCTGGGTATCGCCGGCGTCGACGGTAACGGCCAGCAGGAGCTCGCCGAGGTGTTGACCGGGCTGCGCACCCCGACGAGCGGCCGACTGGGATACAGCGGCGACTGGTTCACCGTCATGTCGCCGCTCGACTTTTACCGCCTCGGGGGATCGGCGATTCCCGCGGATCGCCATCACACGGGTCTGGCGCTGGAACTCTCGGTCCGCGACAACCTCGTCATGAAAGAGTTGGCGCTGGGCCGGATGCAGCGTTGGGGAGTCATCAACGATGCCGCCGTCGATGAGTTCTGCTCCGAGTTGATCAGCGAGTACGACATCCGCACGCCTGATGCCAGGGTGAAGATGCGGCATCTCTCCGGCGGGAACCAGCAGAAGGCGGTACTGGCACGGGAACTGTGCCGCCGGCCACCGCTGCTCATCGCCTCCCAACCCACCAGAGGTCTCGACGTGGGAGCAACCGAGACTGTGCTGTCCCGCCTGCAGGCCGAGCGGGAACGCGACTGCGCCATCGTGTTCTTCTCCACCGAGATCGAGGAGATCCTGCTGCTGTCGGACCGCGTTGCGGTGATGGTGAACGGCAAGTTCCTCGCCACGCTCGACCGCAATGAGGCAACGTACGCGCGACTTGGCTTGCTGATGGGGGGAGAGGCGATCGAGGAGGAGGACGAAGCCATGTTGGAAGCGGTGGCACGCTGACCTCCTCGGCCGCAATCCACCGGTTCATCACCTCCGGGCGGGTCCGGGACCCCGCCGTCAACGTTCTTCTGGCGATCGTCCTGGTCATCGCCGGGGTTGCCATCTCACTGGGCATCATCGCCGCCACGGGCGGATCGCCGGTCGATGCACTCCTGGCGCTGCTCGACGGCTCACTCGGCACCCGGAAGCGCATCGCCATCACCGCCGCGCGCATGTCTCCGCTGATTCTCATCGCGCTCGGCTGGATCGTGGCGTTTCGCGGCGCCAAGGTGAATCTGGGGCTCCAGGGCCAGATGATCGTCGGGGGAATCGCCGCCGCATACATCGCCCTGGAGGGCCCGTCGTTGCCGCCGGCTCTCGCCCTCATCGTCGCAACTCTCGCAGGCATGACCGCGGGTGCTCTGTTCGCTGCGATCGCCGCCGTTCTCTGGGCGAAGCGAGGCGTGAACGAGATCGTCTCGACCCTGATGCTCACCTTCATCGCCCAGCAGGTGCTCCTCTGGATCGTGCGCGGGCCACTCCACGACCTGTCCAGCTCGGCGTTCCAGTCCCGATCCCTGCCGTCGGAGTACCGATGGCCGGCTCTCGTCGACAGGACGCCGTTCACGGCGGAGGTGTTCCTGACGGTCGCCGCCGTCGCCATCATCGTGTTCGTCCTCAACCGGACCGTGTACGGGTACAAGCTCCGGCTGGCCGGCGAGAATCCCACCTCGGCTCGCCATGCCGGCGTTCAGACGGTGCGGACGATCGTCGCTAGCTTCGTGCTGTCGGGAGCGCTGGCCGGATTGGGCGGCACCGCCCTGGTCATCGGTGGTGAGCGCAACGTCCTCTCGGGAGGGTTCGCCGGGAACATCGGTTTCACCGGCATCGTGGTGGCCCTCGTCGCCCGGAACTCACCCGTCGGCTGCGTCGCCGCGGCCGCCCTGTTCGCCATCCTCGACACGGGTGGCAGCGTCATGCAGGTCCGCGCCGATGTGCCATCGGAGATGATCTTCATCACCCAAGGGATCATCGTGGTCCTGGTCGCCACCTCGGTGATCCTCACCCGCCGGCTGGAAACCCGGGCCGCATCCCGGCGGGGAGCGGCGGAGCAGGAAGATGCCGCCGTTCGATAGCGAATTCCTCCGCGCCGCGATCCTGATCGCCAGCCCGCTGATCCTCGTCGCCCTCGGTGAGTTGATCTCCGAGATCGCCGGAGTGTTCAACATCGGGCTCGAGGGGATGATGCTGGTCGGGGCGTTCGCCGGCTTCTGGGCGGGCGGCGAACTCGGGAACCTGTGGCTCGGCGTGCTCGTCGGCGTCCTGGCAGGCGTGCTCCTGGCCGTCATCATGGCGTTCGCTTCCATCCAGGCGGGGGCCGATCAGATCGTGGTGGGGGTGGCACTCAACATCCTCGGTGCCGGGTTGTCCGCGTTCGCCTTCCAGAAGTATTCGCAGAACCAGCCTGATCTCTTCATCGATCGCATGCCGCGGCTCGAGATCCCCGGCCTGAAGGAGATCCCGGTGATCGGGCCGGCGCTGTTCAGCCAGATCCCGCTCGTCTACATCGCGCTCTTGCTGGTGCCCATCGTGTGGGTGCTGTTCTACAAGACCACGTGGGGGCTCAGGATGCGGGCGGCGGGCGAGCTTCCCGAGGCGGACGAGACCGCCGGCGTGAGCGTGCGGGCACTTCGCTGGCAGGGCGTGCTGATCGCCGGCGCCTTCGCCGGGCTGGGCGGTGCGTTCCTGTCGATCGGACTCGTCGGCACCTTCCTCGACGGCATGACCGCGGGGCGGGGATTCCTGGCTCTCGCCGCGGTGATCGTCGGCGGGTGGCGCCCGCTCGGGGTGGCAGCCGCGGCTGCGCTGTTCGGCGCGGCCGACGCCTTGCAGTTGCGCCTCCAGGCCGAGACCTTCGTGCCGCGCAGCGTCTGGATCGTGCTGGGTGCACTGATCCTGGCGTTCATCGTGCAGCGCCTCACGTTGGAGCGCCGTCGCCCCGCCTATCTGGCGGCCGAGCAGCAGCTGTTCACGCCCGAACTCACCGTCGCTCTGGCTGCCTTCGTCGGCGTCTTCCTGCTGGCGATCTTCGAGCCCCAGGTGAGCCTGCCGTCGCTGCTGTGGCTGGCGTTCCCGTACGCCTTGACGATCGCCGTGCTGGGCGGCCTCATCGTCAGAGTCCGCCAACCCGCGGCCCTGGGAATCCCGTTCGTCCGGGGCGGCTAGGAGCTGATCGGGACACTGCCCGTAGGGACGTGGAAGGCGGTCCGGCTGACGTTGCGACCAACGCGTTCACGGCTTGCCAGCCAGCTGACGAACCGCGACCTGGCCCGCTGCATCTGATGGGGGAACGCGGCCGAGGAGAGCCCCCAAAGCCACGTCCAGCGCTGGGTGTGGGCGACGATGTCCCGCTCGGTCTGCTCCCAGAGCGCCAGCCCGGAGACCACATCGGGAGACTTCGAGAGCGCGTGGGCCAGCGCCAGACCTCCCTGCATGCCGAGGCCGGCGCCCTGGCCGAGGTTCGGGGGCTGCGCGTGCAGGGCGTCGCCCAGGATCGCGACCCGGCCCCGCGACCAGGCCCGGACCTTGACCATCGAGAAGCGATCCCAGCGAGCCGGCGTCTCGTCGGTCACCCGGTCCAGTGCATCGGCCAGGCGCGGGAAGTTCGGGCGCCACATCTCCATGTCGAGCGGGATCTGCTTGGCCGCCTCGTCGGAGGCCTGCGAGGTGAAGCACAGGTAGACATCGTCGGGTCCGGCCGGCGTGTACAGGATCCGCCGCGGGCCGCGCCAGTACTCGATACACCGCTGGAAGTGCGGATCGGTCCGCTCCTCGGCCCTCCGGGGGATCAGCAGCCGGATCGCGCCGTCGATGAGATCCCGCTTGCGCTTCAACATCCCGAGCGAGTCCCGCACTGCGGAGTTGAGCCCGTCCGCGCCGACCACGAGGTCCGCCTTGTGCCGTGAGCCGTCCTCGAGCTGGATTGTCCCGGAGAGATCGGCGCTCAGCACCCGGGACGACGTCTGGATCTCGACGCCCAGGGACTGCGCATAGTCCACGAGGGCACGGTGCAGCTCGGGGCGCAGCACAATGAAGAGGCGCTCGCCGGGCTTCTCGGAGAACTCCATCCGGTGCACCAGCCGGTAGCGCTCGTCGACCACGTCGAAGGCCGGAACCCGATGCGCCCGTGCCTCGATCTTGTCGTACATGTCGATGGCCTCGAGCACGCGCAGCCCGTTCTCCCAGATGTACAGACCGGCGCCGATCTCGCGCAACTCTGCAGCGGCCTCGTGCATGCGCACGGTCCAGCCGCGTTGGGCCAGTGCGACCGCCGTGGCCAAACCGGCCAAGCCCGCACCAGCGATCTCCACATGCCCGGTTTGACACTCACCAGCGATGCGGATTAGGGATAGCGTCTGCCGCCGGTGGGGCGCAAATCGCACATTGACTGCAGCAAGTGGAGGGGCACTACATGACGAGTTTCGAGCACCTGATCTCGGCCGACTCTCACCTGGTCGAGCCGTACGACCTGTGGCAGAAGGCGTTGGGTTCGTCGTGGGACGAAGAGGTGCTGCCGCGGCTCATCAGCGACGTCGAGGGCGGTCCGCTGTTCTTCACGGGACTGGAGTACATCCCGATCGGCGGCGGCATCATCGACCAGACCAACGATGATCCGGAGATCAACGCCCTGGTCCTGCAGGCCGGGACGAACCCCGACGCACGGGTCGAGGCGCTCGACATCGATGGCGTGGCCTTCGAGATCCTCAACTCCACCTGGATGCTCTACGGGATGCGCATCACCAACGGTGACCTGCGGCGGGACTGCGCCCGGGCCTACAACGACTGGGCGGCCGAGTTCGTCGGCGCGCATCCGGACCGGTTCCTCGCCACCGCCATGATCCCCACCGACGACGTCGGCTGGGCGTGCGCCGAGATCGAACGCACCACCGCCAGGGGGATGAAGGGCGCTCTGATCTTCTGCGCCAACGTGCCGGGTGCCCCGCCCTATCGCGACCCCGCTTACGACCCGCTCTGGCAGACGGCGATCGAGACGGACAACCCGATCATCCTGCACATCATCACCGGCAACGAGCGCGATCCCTTCACGCTCAACGGCGACGAGATCGGCGACGCCGCCGCCATGACGATCGCGGTGCTGCAGGAGGTCCAGCCGACCCTTGCCAACGAGTTCGTCTTCGGTCGGATCCTCGACCGGTTCCCCGAGTTGAAGGTCCAACTCGGTGAGTACGAGGTGGCCTGGCTGCCGAACTTCATGTGGCGCCTCGACCAGCTCGAGAACGACTACCCGCCGGACTGGGGTCTGCGCGATCTCAACACCCCGGTCCGCGACCTCGCCCTCAAGCGCTGCTACCACACCGCCATCGACGACCCCTACATGCGCCACGTCGTGGATCTGCTGGGCGAGGACATGAGCCTCTCGTGGGGTTCCGACTTCCCCCACGTGCGCTGCACGTTCCCCAACTCGCGCAGCATCGTGGAGGACCGCGTGGCAGGGCTGGCCCAGGAGACGGTCGACCGGATCGCCTACAAGACCGCGGCCGAGCTCTACAGCATCGATTTGCCCGTGACCGTCTGACCCTCGATTCGATGGCAACCGAACCTGGGGTTGTCGTTGTGACCGGCGCCGGCACCGGCATCGGGCGCCGGTCCTGCGAGGTCTTGGCGGACGCGGGCCATCCCGTCGCCGCGCTCGGCAGGCGCACCGAGAAGCTGCGCGGCTATGAGACGAGCGGCGAGATCAGGGGTTTCCGTTGTGACGTGCGCGAGCCCACCCAGGTCGCTGCGTGCCTGGAGGAGATCCGATCCTCGCTCGGCACCGTTTGCGGGCTGGTCAACGCGGCGGGGACCATCATCGAGCAGTCCATCGAGGAACTGACGCTCGATGTCCTGCGTGCACAGTTCCGCACCAACGTCGAAGGAACGATCATCATGATCCAGCAGTGCCTCGATGATCTCAAGCAGACCCGTGGCGCCGTGGTCAACTTTAGTTCGATGCTGACCCAGCGGCCACTTCCCAAGGCCGTGGGCTACACGGCCACCAAGGGGGCGATCGAGGGGCTGACAAAGGCGCTCGCCGCCGAGTTGGCCCCCCACGGCGTGCGGGTCAACGTGATCAGGCCGTCGCTGGTGCGCAGCGACATCTACATCGACGCCGGCATGGACCCGGAGGTCTACGACCGGATGCTCGACGAGCTCACGTGCATCTTCCCCCTCGGCCGGGTCGGTGAGCCGGACGACGTCGCCGGGATGGTGCTCCTGCTGATGTCGGCCTCCTCCACCTGGATCACCGGCAGCGAGTTCAACGTCGACGGTGGACGAGCGATTGGGTGAACCATGCCGTACGTGAATGTCAACGGGATCAGGCTGCACTACGAGGAGCGGGGCCAGGGGGATCCGTTCGTCTGGGTCGCCGGCACGGGGATCGGCGGCGGCGTCTGGGACGTCTGGCAGACCCCGCACTTCGAGAAGCGCTACCGCTGCGTCACCTTCGATCTGCGCGGCGCCGGCAAGAGCGACTCGCCCGAGACCGGCTACTCGGTGCGCACCTTCGCAGAGGATGTCGTCGACCTCGTCGAGCATCTCGATCTGCCGCCGGCCCACTTCGCCGGCGTCAGCCTGGGCTCGGCGATCATCCAGGAGTTGGCACTGGGCTGGCCCGAGTTGGTCCGCTCGGCGACGCTGATTTCCACGTGGTCGTCGACCGCCCGGGAGCACCACATCCGTCGCTGGTTCGAGGCCCGGCTGCTCACGCTCCGCTCCGAAGCGCCGATCGAGGTCTTCCGGGCGTTCTCCTTCTGGATGTCCGGGCACACCGTCATCGACCTCGAGCCCGATGTCCAGGCGCAGGTCGAGGCGTGTTTCGCCGCCAACTCCAGTTCCCAGCCGCTGCACGCCTACGTCGGGCACTTCGAGGCCGACATGCGACACGACACGACCGACCGCCTGGGAGGGATCGCCTGCCCCACTCTGGTCGTCTACGGCGAGGAGGATCTCATCACGCTGCCCCGCTACAACGAGACGGTCGCCGAGGTGATCCCGGGAGCCCGGCGCCGGGTGATCCCAAAGGCGGGACACTTCATGTGGGTGGAACGCGGCGCCGAACTCAACGAGGCGATCGACGAGTTCGTGCGCGATGTCGAGTCTGCTGAACAAAGGAGCTAGCCATGGCGACAAGACAGGAGATCAGGGTCGAGGGAGCGGCCGAGCCGATCAGCCACTACACCGACGCGGTCCGTTTCGGTGACCTGCTGTTCGTGTCGGGGGCCGCCGCCTTCGACAGCAACGGCAACGTGGTCGGCAAGGGAGACGTGGTCACCCAGACACGGGTCGTGCTCCAGAACATCCGCGACGCCCTGCAAGCCGTCGGAGCGGACATGGGCGACGTCCTCAAGGTCACGGTCTTCCTGACCGACATCGCTGACCGCGCGGCCATCAACCCCGTCCGCAAGGAGTTCTTCGGCGACGCCAAGCCGGCCAGCACGCTGTTCGAGGTCAGCGCTCTCGCCGTTCCGGACATGCTCGTCGAGATCGAAGCCATCGCCGGCATCCCCGAAGGAGCGCAGCCATGAACAACGGATATCGATTGGACGGCCAGGTCATCGACGGGACCGGCGCGGCCCCCATCACCGACGGGACCGTGATCGTCGTCGGCGACTCCATCGAATGGGTCGGCGAGGCCGCCGCCGTGCCCGAGAAGTACGCGGCCATGGGACTCGAGCACGTGACCGGGGACGGACGCACGATCATGCCCGGACTCGTCGACGCCCACGTCCATACTTCCTTCGGAGAGGCCCGATCCGAGGAGGAATTGGCGCTCTACACGCCGGTGGAGTACCGCTCGATGCTCGCCGCGTGGAACGTCCGCAAGGTGCTGCGCGCCGGTGTCACGAGCCTCTCGGATCCTGCCACGACGTTCAACATCTCTGCCAGCCTCCGCGACGCCATCGAGGCGGGAATCGTCGAGGGCCCGCGGATGGCCGCCGCCGGCCGGCAGATCACCAGCCGCCAGGGTCTGGAGGACGCCTTCCCCAGCTGGATGGAGTTCCCCCCCGGCCAGGCCGGGGTACTCGTCAAGAGCCCCGACGAGATCGTCGAGGAGATCCGCCTGCAGGTCAAGGACGGCGTCGACGTCATCAAGGTCTCCGGCTCCAACGACTCGGCGGTGACCGCGGGCCCGGTGGAGGGCATGGCCTTCACCGAGGAGGAGTTCACACTCATGGCCACCGAGACCCACCGGCTCGGCCGCAAGTGCACGGTGCACGCGCGCACCGCGCAGTCGGTCCGGGCGTGCGCCGCAGCCGGCTTCGACTGGCTGCAGCACGCTTCCTACATGGACTCCGAGGGACTCGACGTCGTGCTCGAGAAGCAGATCCCGATCGTGCCGGCGCTCACCCTGCTGGTGAACCTCCTGGCGTCCGCCGGTGATGCCGGCGCCAGCTCGCTCGACGTCTTCAAGCGGGAGGTCGACGCAGCCAGTGAGAACCTCGGCAACGCCTTCAGGCAGGGAGCAACCATCATCTCGGGGTCCGAGACCGGCTGGTCACTGGTTCCCTTCGGCGAGTGGCACGCCTTCGAGATGGAGATCCTTGTGACCCATCTGGGTCTGACGCCTCTCGAGGCGATCCACGCCGGCACCGGCGCGGCAGCCATCACGGTGCCGCAGTGGGCGGACCGCATCGGCACCCTCGATGCAGGCAAGCTCGCCGACGTTCTGGTGCTGGACGCCGACCCGCTGACAGACATCCGGGTGCTGCAGTCGCCGTCGAAGATCGCCATGGTCCTCAAGGGCGGCTCTCCCGTCGACCGGGACACGCCGATCCCCGAGCGCAAGGAATACTCCTGGGAGAAGAACAAGATCTACCTCCAGGGGCGGTTCCGCTACGACGAGTCCCTCAAGCAGGGATTCGTGACGGATCTGTGAGCGACAGGAGAACCGAATGACCGAACTCGAATGCGTCGACGGCGTCGTCGCCTCACCCGAAGGCCAGCTGACCGTCGGCCTGTACTCGTTCGCCCGCGTCGTCGGCGACACGGTGTACATCGCCGGGCACACCGCTCTCGCACCGGACGGATCAGTGGCCCATCCGGGTGACCCCGAGGCGCAGATGCGCTACACGCTGGACGGCATCGCCGCGACCCTCGCCACGGTCGGTGCGACGCTGAACGACATGGTGCAGCTCCGGCTCTACCTCACCGATCTGCGTGACCGCGAGCGGATCCTGGCGATCCGGCGCGAGTACTTCCAGGCGCCGTACCCCGCTTCGACGTTGCTCGGCGTCACCGCGCTCGCCCTCGAAGGGCTCACGGTGGAGGTCGACGGCGTGGCGATCATCCCGCAGAGTGACTGACGGCACGACGAACTACGCCCGGCGCGGCGATCGGGCCATCTCCTACCAACTTGCGGGGGACGGCCCGGCACGCCTGGTCCTCGTGGCGGGGACCGGTCTCCCGGGCGCCTACTGGACACTGGCCCAGACACCGGCGTTCGCCGAGTGGGCGACCTGCCTGCTGATCGACAACGCCGGCACGGGCCGAACCGATCCGCTCCCCGACGGTGACTGGACCCCAGCGGCCATGGCTCGCGACGTCGTCGCCGTCCTGGATGAGGTCGGTTGGCCGGACGCACATGTCGCAGGACACTCGCTGGGCTCAGCCATCACGCTGGCTCTCGGCGTCGAACGACCTCAGCAGGTCGCCTCGCTGTCGCTGCACAGCACCTGGGCGGCCACGTCGACTGCGCCGCATATCCGCGCCTGGCTCAAGGCTCGCCAGGCGACTGCGGCGGCCAACAATCCCGATATCTGGATGCGCTACGCATTCTTCCTGGTGTCGCCCCAGCATTTCGCCCGCCACGGGTTCACCTCCGGCGCCATGGGCGAGGTAGCGGAACTGATCAGGAGGATGGGTACCGGATCGCACATCGGCCAGTACGACGCCGGGCTGGCGCACGATGTGGCTGACCGGCTCGGCTCGCTGGACACCCCGACGCTGGTGACCGTCGGCGAGTCGGACTTCGTGACGCTCCCCGCCTACGGCCGTGCCGTGGCCGAGGTGGTCGCCGGCGCGGAGTTCGTGGAGCTGCCGGACGCCGGTCACATGGCATCGCTCGAACAAGCGGCTTCGTTCAACGAGATCCAGCGGCGCTTCATCCAGCGCGTCTCCTGATGTCCGATCCGTCGGTCGAGATCGCCGGGGGCGGACTGGCGGGACTGGCCTGCGCGATCGCCTTCGCGGAGCGGGGGTGGAGGACGCGGGTCTGGGAGCAGGCTCTTGAGCTGCGCGAGCTGGGCGCCGGACTCTACGTCTGGGAGAACGGCCTGCGGACATTGGAGGCACTGGGCGTCTATGACGAGCTGATGCCCACCTCGCACCCGGTCCACCGGTTCGACGTGCGGGACGAGTGGGCGCGGACAGTCGAGAGCTTCAAGTACTCACATGAGCCGGGGGATCGGCTGACGACCATGCTGAGACCCCTGCTGCACAGCGCGCTGGCGCGGCGCGCCGAGGATCTCGGCGCCGAGATCGTCACCGGGGCCAGAGCGATCGCCGCCACACCGGCAGGCGAACTCACCTTCACCGACGGCAGCACCGTCAAGGCTGATCTCGTGGTCGGGGCCGACGGCCTCCACTCGAAGATCCGCGACTCGGTCGGCCTGGGGCGCCAGAAGCGGATCCTGCGCGACGGCGCCACCCGGATGCTGATCCCCCGGACGGAGGCCGAGCGGCGCGAACCCGAGACTCAACGCTGCATCGAGTACTGGTCCAGAACCCGCAGGGTCCTGTACACGCCCTGTCACGACGATTGGGTGTACTTCGCGGTCTGCGCCCGCAACGACGACGCCAAGGCTCGTCAGGTGCCCATCGATCACGACGCCTGGATCTCGTCATTCCCCCGGCTCGAGTCCTGGTTCGAACGGGTGACGCCCGACACCGAGGCCCGCTGGGATTCCTTCTCCATGGTCCGGCTCAAGTCCTGGCACAGGGGGCGAGTGGCCATCGGTGGGGATGCCGCACACTCGCAACCGCCGAACCTCGGCCAGGGTGCGTGCCTGGCGACGTCCAACATGCTGTCGCTGGCGGTCTCGGTGGATCGCCACCGCAACGATCTCGAGCGTGGACTCACAGAATGGGAGGCGCGGGAGCGACCGCTGGTGGAGCACACGCAGCGCTGGTCTGCCTTCTGGGGGCTGCTCTCGACGACCTGCCCGCCCGGACTCGAGCGGGTACGATCGCCGTTCGTAGCGTGGATGGGCAACCGGAAGTGGGTCTACACGAACCTCGGAAAGACCAGTGCGCACATCCCGACGGGAACAGAGCACCTTGGGGGGTCCCGATGAGCAGATCGGATGAGTACGTCTTCTACGGGCGGGTGATCGACGGCACGGGCGCTGCGGCCATCGAGAACGGTGCGGTGGCGGTGCTCGGGGACCGCATCGCCTGGGTCGGGGAGAGAAGCGATCTTCCCGAGCAATGGGCGCAGAACGATGTCGCCGAGACCATCGATGCGGGAAGCGGCACCATCCTGCCGGGCATCGTGGATGCGCATTGCCACATCTCCTACGGCGAGCCGCGCAGCGAGGAGGAGTTGGCGATGTACGGCTCGGCCGAGTGGCGGGCCATCCTCGCCGGCTACAACGCCGGGAAGGTCCTGCGTGCCGGGGTCACGAGCGCGTCGGATCCCGCCGCTGTGTATCGCGTCCCCATCGCGGTCCGGGACGCCATCGACGCCGGGCTCGTCGAGGGCCCGCGGTTCTGTGTGGCCGGCCCGGAGATCACAACCCATCAGGGGCTGGGCGACGCCTTCCCGAACTGGATCGAGAACCCGGTCGGCAACGCCAGCATCCTGGTGCGGAACAAGGACGAGATCCTCGAGACCGTGCGCCTGCAGATCAAGGACACCGTGGACTTCGTGAAAGTCGCCGGCTCCGGCGACGCCACCAGCTACTACAACCCCCTGGTCGGCTGCTCGTTCCGTCTCGACGAGCTGGAGCTGCTCGCCGACGAGGTCCACCGGCTGGGCAGGAAGTGCACGATTCACGCCCGCTCGGCGGAGTCGGTCACCTTCGCCGCCAAGGCGGGCTTCGACTGGATCATGCACGCCTCGTTCATGGACGACGAGGGCCTGGAGTTGGTGGCCGAGAAGAAGATCCCGATCTGCCCGACGCTGCCGCTGCTGGTCAACGCGCTCGACGCGGTCGGCGCGGAGATGTCGGCCGCCTCGCGCGACGGGCTGAAGCGGGAGATCGACGAGGGCGCCGAGAACATCCGGAAGGCCTACGACGCGGGTGCTCCCATCATCGCGGGCTCCGAGTCCGGTTTCTCACTGACCCCCTACGGGCACTGGCACGCCAAGGAGATGGAGATCCTCGTCACACACTGTGGTCTCACCCCGCTCGAGGCGATCTCGGCGGGCACACAGAAGGCGGCGGTCACGCTCCCCCGCTGGGAGCACGAGATCGGCAGCCTGGAACCCGGAAAGCTCGCCGACGTCATCGTGGTCGACGGCGACCCGTCGAGGGACATCTCCGTGCTCGGCCGGCGCAAGCTGCTCAAGCTGGTCATGCAGGCAGGCCGCCAGATCGACCTCACCCCGATGCCCGATCGCATCCAGCAGCGCTTCGAGAAGCAGCACGTCTACTACGACGGCCTGCACGTCAACACCGACTGAACTCACCGGCGATCACGGCCTGCCCCTTCAGCCGCTTACCCCGGGCGGCGCGCGGGCACTAGGGCGCTATCCGGGCAGCGGGCCTCGGGCAGGATCCGGAACCCTCAGCGGCTGTCCTGGACGATGACCCTGTCGGTGGCGGAGCGGCCGAAGACTTCTGGGGCGTAGATTTCCTCAGCTCTGGCGGGGGGCACGACGAAGGAGCCCGGCGTGGTGGCTCGAACGACGTAGCTGTACTCGTGGGTTCCCGCCCAGAGATACGACGCGAAGGCTTCGGCACGGTCATCGCGCAGGTTCTGGTGCTCGTACCAGGTCCACCACCACCAACCGCTGCCGTCGCGAACGTCGACGTCGCCGGTCACCGCCAGTGCCGGGTTGAGCGGCTCGAAGCCCGCCGCCAGCGGATCGATCAGCACCATGTTGGTGCGCCGGCTGTCGTTGACCATGGTCACGTTGACTCGCACCTCGGCACCGGCGAGCACGTGCCAGACGCCGTCGTCGTCGAGCCACACGTCGCCGGGGTCGTCGACCGCCTCATAGCTGCGCTGCACCACGAAGCCGCGATCCAGAGGATCCAGATCCAGGTCGTCGGGTGCATAGCGCAGGCCGAGGCGGTAGTAGAGGCGACCCTCGCCGTCCTTCTGGACGATGAGATCGGAATCGCCGGCATCCAGCAGTTCGGCCATCGGTATCAGGGTGGAGCCCCGATCGGTGCTGCGTCCGACGTATTCGTGCTCCGCCGCGTAGAGATCACCGAGCCACACCCGGGCCACGAAGTCCGGATCCGCCGCCTCGAACGTGTCGAAATAGCGCTCGAGGGCCAACAGGATGAACGTGTTCTCCTGGATGTTGTTCCAGCGTCCCCGGACCCGGTGGCCGAGCAGGCCCGCCACCACCTTGGGGATGAGATCCGACGCGGGCGCCATCGTGATGAGGGCATCGAGCACGATGCCGTCGGTGCGGCGGCTGGAATGCAGCAGCAGGTAGGCGTCCTCGCCATAGTCCGTGACGAACGTGGCCGCCCCGGCAGTCTCCACGGCTCGGTTGTTCACGATCCGCTCGATCTCGGCTTCGATGCCGTCATCGTCGACCACCGGCCAGATCCAGGCGAGGGCGTCCAGCGAGAGAGCCTCGCCCCGGCGGCGCCACAGGTCCCGGGCATCACCAGCCACCTGCTTTCCGTCCAGCGAGCGCACATAGACCGCGTAGGCCGTCAGCATGTCCGTGCTCCGCTGGCTGTAATCGTCCGAGATCCGGCGTTCGATGTCTTGCAGGTACCAGTGCCCGATCTCCATCACCCTGGACGGAACGTCGAAGCCGTTGTTCTTGGCAATGACGAGCGCGTGCATCGCCTGGATCGACGGGTACGGGCGTGAATCCTGGTCGCGCCACCACCACCCGAAGCCGCCGTCGTGGTTCTGGAGAGATGCCAGCTCAGCGATGTCGCGGCGCACTGCGGCGTCGAGTTCCTCCGGGCTGGGGAGACCTTCGGCCTCGAAGGCCGCCAGCACATCGCGGAGCGCGGAGATGGCCATGATGCGGCCGGCATAGCCGTCACAACTCCCATACCTGTATTCGGTGACGTACAACACGGCGTCGGTCAGGGCCTGCAGCGCGGTCGACGAGGTGTTGACCTCGAGCTCGCCGAACTGCGGAACCACGTCCTCGGGCGCGGCGATCGGCTGGATGACCGCGCCCTGGTCGACCACCCCGTAGGTGGCGAACGCCTCGCTGGTCGCCGGGGTGTACACAGGCAGCGACACCTCCTGGGCGTCGGCGTGGCCGGCTGACACCGCCGCAGCGCGGAAGCGGGCCACCCCCGGTGCATTCGTTCGCGCCGGGAACCGGACCTCGACCCGATCGTTGGCCGGGACCACGACCCGCCTTCCCGCCGGCCCGGCGAGTCGGAGGTTGGACGTCTGCACGACGACATCGACCTCCATGGCGGAGTCGGTCTGGTTCTGGACCACTATCGGCAACTCGAAGCGGTCGCCGTAGTTCAGGAACCGAGGCGCCGACGGCCGGACCTGGAGCGGCAGCCGCGCCGTGATCGCCGATTCGCCGGTGCCGAAGCGATGGTCGCCGTCGACTGCGACGGCCATGACCCGATAGCGGGTGAGATTGTCGGGCAACTCGAACTCGACAGCGACCCGGCCGGTGGCGTCGGTACGCGCATCGGGATCGAACAGTGCCAAAGCGTCGAGGTTCTGGCGGACCGTGACCTGGAACCCGTCCGCTCCGGAATCAGCTGCCCTGGATGTTGCCGCCTCCGAATCCGCCATCTCAGCTGCTCGTTGGGCCCAGCGTTCCGCGTCCTCGACGATCTCGTCATAGGACCAGAGCGGATTCTCAAGGACAATCGTGCGCCTGCTCCGCGTTGCGTTCAGAGGGGCGGTCCGGGCACGGTAAAAGACATCGATGGGGTCGAGCAGTTCATAGCCCGACACGGCCAGCACCGCCTCGTCGACGGCGATGAGTAGGACGCTGGCTCCCTCGACCGGCTCTCCGCCGGCATCGTTGACCTCCACGGCGATGCTCGTGGCGACGCCGGGCTGCACCACCGTCGAGGTGGGTGTCGCCGTGACCTCGAGGGTCCGTTGCACCGGCGGGACTCGCAGCAGGATCTCCCCAGACCCATGGGCGGGCCGAGGGGCTGCACCAGTAACGGGGTCGCCGTCATCTGTGGTCCTGTCGGTCGTCGAAGCGAGGTCCACGCGCAGTCTCAACTCAGGAACATGGTCGTCGCTGATCGGCACTTCGAGAACCGCGGTGTAGTCGGTGACTTCGAAGGTGCGGGTCTCGATGATCCGGTCATGGGCGACTGTCAAGAGGCCGGTGGCTGAGGCGAAGGGAGAGCTGACGAGGACCTCTGCGATATCGCCTTCGGCGTAGGTCTCAGCATCGGGAACGAGTTCGACGGCCTCCAACTCGACGTTGCGGCTCCGCCCCACGGCGTTCCGACCGGAAACCCAGCGGGTGATCTCAGTACGGCTGGTGCGCCCCGAGTCATCGGCAACATGGGCCGCGATGCGGTAACGGCCACCGATGCTGGCCGCGAACCCGCAATCCACCGGCACCTGTGCGGAGGTGAGCTCGCAGGTCTCGGTATCCACACCGACTTCGCGCCACTCGCCGTCGAAATAGTCGTAGACGAGACGCTCCGCGGTCACCTCGAAGACTCGGCCAGCGATCGGGTTGCCGTCGAGGTCGGTGACCACAGCCTCGATATCGATCCCAGCACCAGCGCGCACGAAGCCACGAGCAGAGCGAACACCGACGTAGAGGTCCGCGGAATGGACCAAGAGACGGGTGGTCGATGCCCACTGCTGGCGGTTCACATCGACCACTCTTGCTTCGGCGGCCAACGCCACCGGGAGACCGTCGCTATGGCCTTCAAGGTCTATGCGGAGGTAATGGCTGCCTGTTACGTCAGTGGTCCCAGGGAACGTCTCGACATCTGACACGCCCGGGACTTCGTGGAAGCCCCACCATGGCCGCCTGATGCCGAATGTGAAATCACCCCAGTTCGGAGGAGAGTACGACCCCCGCCGCGCGGTAACAGTCCAGTTGGCTTCGGTGTTGGTTAGCGCGCCACCGGAGAAATACCGCGCATCAACCGCGACCACCGCCGGCTCGTCGATGAAGTAGGGGCCGGCCGACTCGAGGCGAGCCTCCACCTCGAACTCCGGGCGGCGGAACTCCTGCACCTGGAACGAGTGGGTATGCCGGTCATCATCGGCGGCGCCCGCTCGCCGGAACACGATCCAACTCTGTCCCAGGTTCGCCTCCTCGGACAGCTCGAGAGCGAGATCGAAGCCGCCGAGATCATCCACGCGCACCTCACCGCTGACAAGCTCATTGCCAAACGGGCCATAAGCCGTGTAGGCGATGATCTCCCCAGCCGGGTAATACTCCAGACCGCCGTCAACGCTCACATCGAGGTTTCGCACCCAGCCCTTCAGGTGCAGCGTCTCACCAGGGCGGTACAAGCCGCGATCATCAGCCGTGTACCAGATGGCGTAGTCGTCCTGCGGCCACCCGCGGATGAGGCCCGGACTGATAGCCCGGTCCGCACCCAGCGAAGCAACAACCCACGAGAACGAGTCCCCGTCAAGCGATGCGCGGGCAAGGCCGTTACCACCACTGACCAGCGTCGGACTCCGATTCTCCAGTTGGACTTCCACTCCAGCCAGCGGATCCCCCGAACGCAGATCGGTGGTCCAGGCCACCACATCGCGCTGGTCGGTAATCACGTCGACACCAATGTCGGTGTCCTGCACCCACGTGATCTTCGGATAACCGAACTCATAGTCGGCCTTGGCCGCAGCCAAGTCTCCGATGTCTTCGGAACCTCTCGGCCGGCCCGCCCCGTCGACGATCACGACCACGTGACCGTGCTCACCGTGAAGGACACCGGCGAGGTCAATGACAACCTCGGCAAGATCACCATGATCGATCCCGGTGTCGACAGTCACCTCCGACGTCAAAGACCACGGCACGTCGAGCGCAAGAGGGTTACGACTCCGGCGAAACTCATTCCTGAAGTCCCTGTACAGCCCATAATCGCTCGGGTCCACGACATAGAGGCGTACATGGAGCTGCCCCCACTGGCGCACAACCGCCGGAACCACTTGCGTTGTCCCGAGGGGATCAAGCGTGGTGAGCTCTCCCCCCATCAACTGGATCAGGGGGCGCGCCTCGTCGACTTCGAACTCGACAGTCTCGGACCCTCCCAACCTCTGGCCGAACACGTCGCCCAGCGACCCAGGGACCACGACCTTGTAGACGGTGCCCGCCAACGTCGGACCCGAGATGATAAGGGAGGGGCCGGACACCGAGACCCTGGCATCGGGGATCTCCGGCGTCACAAAGATGTCAGCAGCATCCACCGTCTCGCCATCCAGCGAGTTGTTGAACCGAACCGTTAGAGAACTCCCTGGCCAGCAATAGCAGATTGGGCCCAGGACCTGCAATGGCGCGTACGTACGGGCCTCCACAGTTCGCAAGTTCTCGCTGGTGTTCGGTCCCTCGGCCGACGGCACATGGGGACCGACCGTGATCTCAATCGCGGAATCGCGCTCAAGGGGCACCACCGGTCGGAACGCGACCCAAGTGCCCTCAAGCGTTCGCTCGGCCCAGTACTTAACGTGTTCGTCGCTTTCGATCTCGACGTCACTGGCGAGACGGATCGCATGCGCCCGGCCCTCGACTGAGAGAGTGATGGCGTCGAGCACCGCAGAGGGTTCGACCCGCTGATCGAACGTGGCGAGGAAGACCTGATCGAGCTTCAGCGATTGGCTGAGCCAGTGGTCGTCGGTGGGGGTGAGCCGTTTCAGGATGACCGGGGGCGTCATGAACTCGAAACGGAAGGTCTCGGCCAGTTCGCCGCCGGCCTGCGACTCGGTCCCCGCGGGGACTTCGACCACGTAGCTGGTCGCCATCGGCAGGCGATCGAAGATCTCCTGGTCGTGCTCGAAACGGAGCGTGCGGGTGCCGATCCACTGCCAGCGACCCGGCAGCGCCGGCGTCATCTCCACAGGAACGTCGAGGTCGTCGAGTTGGCTGACGGTGGCCAGCGGCACCATCGGCTGGTTGAAGGTGATGCCGACGAACGGAGCGATACCCACTTCACCGGTGGGCTGGACCCGCAAGACCTCCAGCGGCCCCGGATCGACGACCGGTGCTGCGATATCCGGCCCGGCGGGAAACGGCTCATCGACGGTCCTGCCGGTGCGGGGCGGGGGCAGCGAATCAACGGGACGGTGGAAGTCGATTGCACCGGCGTCGTCGCCGTCCCATGGCGGCAGCCGGTCGATCACCGCGCGGATCTCTGCGTCGCTCAGCACCTCGCCCTCGACTTGGCCCGCCGTCGGCGAACTCTCACCCTCGCTCTCGTCGCCCTCGCTCAGGCGAATGGTGAGGTTGGTGCCCGGCCCCGGTCCGGCCTTGCCGAGATCTGCAGAGGCGGGAACCTCCGCAACCGAAGGGGCGGATGCCCCCACAACCTCAGGCGCGGGAACCTGCGGGGCGGAACCTCCCGGGGGCACAAGCGTGGAGGATGCTGATGCCAGAGGTGTGGAGACCTCCGGAACCAAGGAGGTGGAAGCCTTGGCGGACCGACCGCCCTCATCGGTGGCTTGCGCGCCGACACCTGAGCCGGCTCCGGCGAGCAGCGCGACAGCGAGGCCGGCCACCATCCAACGCCTCAGAGATGCCCTCACGAGTTCTCACTCTCCCACAGCGACACCTGCTGTGAAGGCTCGTGCGTGTCCGAGCGGCGGGCAGGACGCCGCCGGTGCGCCAGGAGAATGCCGAGTAGTCCACCCGCAGCACACTGTCGGGTCGTTGACCCTGGATTCCGGCCTCCGCCGGAATGACATCGGTAAGGGTCCTCCGCGGCGTTACCCACGAGGCTGCTAGCCCGGGTCGTTCGGGTGCCCTGCGAGCGGGATGACCTGGATGTCGAGCCAGGGGAAGAACGGCAGCGAGGCCAAGGCGGCGTGGAGCTCGTCGGGGGAGTCGGCCCGCCAGACACCCCAGTTGGCCCAGCGCCCCGGCACCCGCCAGAGTCGGCGGATGACGCCGGCCTCCACCAGTTCCCGGCCACGCGCCCGCTCGGCGGCCATGAGTTCGTCGCGCCTGACGGGGTCGCCGTCGGGCGGCCAGTTGACCTGGATGTGGACCAGGTACTCCGCTGCGTCACTCATCGGCACTCTCCCTCTGCTTCGCTGCTGCATCCGCCACGCCACCACTGGATGAGGCACTCCCCTGCCCGTCGACTGCCGGGTCAAGATCGGTGGCGGCGCTCGCCCCATCGTTGCTCGCCGCCCGACCGCTGTGGCGTGCCTGCGCGGCCCGCAACTCCCCCAGCACCGCATCGGTGTCGGCCCCCAGCGGGCGCCCCACGAAGTTCACCTTGCCAGGCGTGCGCGACAGGCGCGGCGACACGGCCTGCATCACGACGTCCTCGACGGTCGTGAAGAGCCCCCGCCCGCGGAAGTGCTCATCGGCGAACAGGTCGCCCATCGTGTACACGGGGGCGATGGCCGCGTCGGCCTCCTCGAAGCGTCGGATCACCTCGGCCGCCGGCCGCTCGGCGATCCAGCCCGAGACGAGGGCCTCGAGGGCGTCGCGGTTCTCGAACCGGGCGGTGAACGTCTCGAAGCGCTCGTCGCCGCCGGCGCCGATGAGGTCCAGCACCCGGTTCGCCACGGTGTCGCTGGACGCCGAGAGCGCCACCCACTTGCCGTCACTGCAGAGATAGGTGCCGCGTGGCACCGAATACGGGATGCCGGCGCCAAGGCGGGGCTGCTGGTAGCCCAAGTGGGCGAACGCGGAGGGCAGCGGGCCCATGACGTGCATGAGCGCCTCCACCAGCGAGAGATCCACCACCTGCCCCCGGCCACTGCGGCGCGCCTCCCACAGAGCCGCCATGGCGCCGAACGCCCCCAGCGTGCCCGTGAGCTCGTCGGTGAGCGCCACTGGAGGAAGCAGCGGCTGCCGGTCGGCCTCGCCGCTGATCGCCGCGTAGCCGCTGAGCGCCTCGGCCAGGGTGGCGAAGCCGGGTCGCTGGGCGTAGGGGCCTTCCTGGCCGAAGGCGGTGATGCGCAGGATGACCAACCGCGGGTTGCGTTCGTGCAGCACGTCGGGCGCCAGTCCCAGCGCCTCCAGCTTGCCCGGACGCAGGTTCTCGACGAGCACGTCCGCGTTGTCGATCAGCCCAAGCATGGCCTCGAGGCCCTCGGGGGTCTTGAGATCCAGCACGACGGCCCGCTTGTTGCGCCCCGCCAGCTTCCAGAAGTAGGAGTCGGCGCCGCCGTCGGGCGGCATCCAACCCAGCCGGCGGACCGAATCGCCGCTCGGCGACTCCACCTTGATGACATCCGCACCGAAGTCGCCGAACAGCCGGGCGGCACCCGGACCGGCGACGACCGTCGCCATGTCCACCACCCGGACGCCCGCCAGGGGCCCTGTGCCCGCCCCGGCTCCGGCCCCCGCCCCCCGCCCAGCCCCCTCAGCGGTCATCAGTGGTTCGCCGCGGCAGCAGCACCGAGCGCTTGTAGGTCGTGACCACGGCGCCGTCCTGGTTGCGGCCGACGGTCTCGACGGTGACGATGCCGGCATCGGGGCGCGACCGGCTGGGGCGTGTCTCGAGCACGGTGCTGGTGCCGTAGAGCGTGTCGCCGGGATACACGGGCGCCGTGTGGCGCAGGTCGGTGGTGCCCAGATTGGCCAGCGCCCGCCCGGAGATGTCCGGCACGCTCATGCCCAGCAGCAGCGAGTAGATGTGCGGGCCCGCCACGACAGGCCGCTCGAACGGTCCCTGGGTGCCGTCGAAGTGCGCCGAGTCCACGTGCAGCGGATGGACCGCAAGGGTCAGCATGCAGAACAGGTGGCTCTCGGCCTCGGTGATGGTCTTGCCCGGCCAGTGGCGGTACTCGTCGCCCACCTCGAAGTCCTCGAAGCAGCCGCCGAAGCGCCGCTCACGCGCCTCGAAGATCCGGCCCCCGCCGGGCGCCGGTCCCGATTCGCCACCCATCACGCCTCCCGCGCCGCCGCCTCGTCGATGATGCCCGCCGGATCGTCGTGCGGCACGCTGCGCAGCCAGTCGGGGTTGACGAGCCGACCGAAACCGGGCTCATCGGGCAGCGGGTCCATCAGCCCGTCGCGCACCACAGGCTGCCGTAGCGAATCGGCGAACTGGTCCACACCGCTGCCGACGATTCCCCACTCCAGCGGCAGGTCGGTGCGACCCAGCCCCCCGAAGATCTGGGCGTGCTCCAGAGCGTTCATGTGCGGGGCGACCTTCAGGCCGGCCGCGTCCGCCTGCGCCAGGACGTCGCCGATCGCCGTGATCCCCCCCATCGTCGTCACGTCGACCCGCACGAAGTCCACCGCGTTGAACGCGATGAGCGACTCGGGATAGTGCGCCCCACCCTGCTCGTCGCCGAAGGCGATGGGGAACGGCGACCGCTCGCGCAGCGCTGCGATGATGCGGGCGTTGCCGGGCGGGAAGGCGTCCTCGAACCAGCCGAGGGTCATGTCAAGGCTCTCCAGGAACGCCACGGCGTCGTCGACCGCGCCGAACATCCAGGCCCCGTCGCAACCCACCCAGAGGTCGTCGGACACCGAGGCGGCGGCCTCCAGGCGGGCCTTGGAGCGGACCACGTCGGGCGCCATCGGCAGCTTGACGCGCCGGTAGCCCTGCTCGTACAGGCTCGAGACCTGCTCGATGACCTCGGTGGGGCCGATGGAGGGCGGGTAGCCGGCGATCCCGGTGACGGGCATCGCCGCGTTGGCCCCGCCCAGCATGACCGCGATGGGCAGGCCCCGGCGCTTGGCCTCGGCGTCCCAGACGGCCAGATCCACGATCGACAGCGCCCGCAGCCCCACGCCCCCGACGAGATTGGACAAGTTGGAGCGCTGCACCGAACCGAACGCCGCCTCCGGCGCATCGGTGGGACGCCCGATGTAGCGAGGCCCGATGTAGTCGTGCACCACGGCCGCGATCGGGCCGTCGCGGCTCAGCGTGAAGCCGTAGCCGCAGATGCCGTCGCGGGTTCGCACCCGCACCAGGGCGAATTCTCGGTGCTCCATCACCCAGTCGCCGAACCGGATCACCTCCGGCACCGGGGCGCGCACGGTCAGGGCGTCGACCGCTTCGATCTGATGGCCAGCTTCGTCGCTCATACGCAGAGATACCCCCCGTCGACGCTCAGTATGTGCCCGGTCACCATCGACGCGGCGTCGGTCGCCAGGAAGATGGCCGGGCCGACGATCTCCCGCGGCAGCCCCCGGCGGTCGATGGGCGTGCGGGCGGCGATGAATTCGCTGGTGTAGCTGCGCTTGCGGTCCGAAGCCAGCACCAGCGGCGTCTCGAAGATCGACGGCGCCAGGGCGTTGACCCGCACCCCGTGTTCGATCCATTCCAGGGCCAGACTGCGGGTCATCTGGATGACGCCGCCCTTGCTCTGCAGGTAGGCGGTGGTCTCGGGGTAGGCCCGGCTGCCGCCGATGGAGGCCATGTTCACGATGGCGCCCTGGCCCCGTTCGATCATCGAGCGACCCACGATCTGGCACGACAGGAAGGTCCCCCACAGATTCAGCCGCACGACCCGCTCCCAGACCTCGTCGGGGAAGTCCTCGGCGGGGTGCCGGGCGGCCGTGCCGGCGCAGTTCACCAACACGTCGATGTGCCCGTGAGCGTCCAGCACCGCGCCGACCGCGCTCTCCATGGCCTCCCGGCTGGTGACGTCGGCCTCGATGAACCGCAGCAGCCGGCCCTGGGTGGCGGCGGCCGCGACCAACCGCTCGGCCCGCGCCACGTCGACGTCCAGGAACGTCACCTCGGCGCCGCAGTCGGCGAAGCCCACGGCGATGGCCTCGCCGAGGCCGCTGGCCCCGCCGGTGATGAGGGTCACCTTGCCCGACAGGTCGAACAGGCCGCCCACGTAGTCCGTGGGGACGGTGACGGCAACGGCGTCCGGATCACTCATGATGGATCTCCTTTCGACCCGTCCGGGACGGTCCGCGGATCTCGCCGGATAGTCCCGCGAACCGTGGATTTCGGCCTTCGCCGGAATGACGTGGACCCGGGTTTCCCGGCAGTCACTCTTCGCCGGCGATGCGGGCGGCGCTCGGGTAGAAGGCGCCCACGCCCCGGTACGCGCTGCGGAACCTGCTCATGTGCCAGCGCCCCAGGTTGGGCACCACGAGAACGTCGCGATCGTCCCCGGTGAACACCGCGTTGGTGGGGGCGGCGATGATGGCGCCGCGCGGGTCCTGCGCCAGCACCTGCAAGCCCGTGTCGGCGTGCCAGACGAAGATGGCGTCGGGCCGGTAGCAGGAGACCACCAGCGACCCGTCGGTGGTCTCGACGATGCCGTCGGGGACCGCCAACCCCAGGTCGCACAGCTCGCGCCGCGGCCCGGCCGACCCGTCCGCCTCGATCGGGATCTCCACGATGGCACTGGGGTAGCTCTCCACGATCCACAGGCGCGAGCCGTCGGCGGACACGGCGCAGCCGTTGGGGAAGTTGACCGACTCGGTGCTCCACACCTCGGCCTGCGCACCGGGGCGCTGCACCCAGACATGGCCGTTCTGCTCGCCCCAGCCGCCGGAGTCGGTGAGGTAGTAGTTGCCGTCGGCGTCGAAGGCCCCCCAGTTCGGCACACCGAGGGACTGTTCGTCGTTGCCGGTGCAGAAGGCGCTCCGCTCGCTGCCGTCACCGCTGAAGCGCCAGACCGTGCTGTTGACCAGATCGATGGCGTAGATGTTGCCGTCGCCGTCGGCGGCCAGCCCCAGCATGAACCCGCCGGTGTTGGCGATCTCCCGGGGCGTGTCGTCGGGGTCGATCACGTAGATCTGTCCGGCCTCGCCCCCGCAGTAGATGGTGCCGTCGGGCGCCACGCAAATGCCTTCTGCGTGGTCGAGCCCCTCGGCGAACGTCTCGACGTCGGACAGCGGCACGATCGGTTCCATGATCTTCCTCCTTGGTCAGTCCCCGCCGAGAGTCTCGCGAGGGGGCTGGTGAACAATCGGCGGTCGGGATGGCAGAGCCGTGGATTCCGGCATTCGCCGGAATGACGTGCAGGCGGCTCGCAGCATTGCTCAGCGGTCTCGCTAGCGCGGCGAACCGTCGAGGTTGCGCTTGGTCTCGACGAGTTCCACGCGGTAGCCGTCGGGGTCGATCAGATAGATCGCCAGCGCGCCCTTGTTGGGCCCCACCGTCGGCGACACCGGCTCGCTCACCGCTTCCACGCCGGCCGCCTTCAGGCGCTCCCACAGCGGCTCGAGACCCTTCACGAACAGGCACATGTGGGCGGTGCCGGGGTTGCCGTTTGACGGGTCGATCTCCTTGCGCTCGATGTTGCGGTACTCCAGCAGCTCCAGGAACACCCCGACGTTGTCGTTGCGGAGCACCGCCGCGTGCATCTCGACAGTGGGATATCCCACCAGTTCGCGGAGGTACTCCTCGGTGCGAACCCAGCGGGCGAACATCTCGTAGCCGAGAAGCTCGTAGAAGGCGATGGACCGGTCGAGGTCGGCCACCGTGATCCCGGCGTGGGAGAAGCCGCAAACGACGCCTCCCTCGTCAGTGGCAGCAGCCTCGGTGGCCATGGTTGTCGTTGTCATCGCAGGGTCCTCCCGGAGTCGATGTCGAACAGATGAAGGCCGGTGCCGCCGATCTCCAGCGCCACCTCGTCGCCGGCGGCGAAGACCCGGTCCGAGCGCACCCGCGCCACGAGAGTGTCGCGCGGCGGCGCATCGGGATCCCCGGGGTCCACGCCGGCGAAGTCGCCGGCCAGGTGGACGTAGGTCTCGGGTTCGACCAATTCGGTGAAGCGCACCTTGGCCCGGGGCAGACCCTCCGAGGACGCCGCCGCGGGATCGCGCAGCAGCAGCGACTCGGGGCGGATGCCGGCCACCAGAGGCGTCCCCGCCGGCACACCGGCGCACAAACCGGCGGCTGCCTCGGGGATCGCCATCACACCCGCCGGGCCGAAGTCCAACACCAAGCCGCCCGGGGCTCCGTCGGATCGGATTTCGGCCTTGAGCAGGTTCATGGACGGGCTGCCGATGAAACCGGCCACGAACAGGTCCGCCGGCCGGTGATAGAGGTCCTGGGGCGTACCGACCTGGCGCAGCTCGCCCTCGTTCAACACCGCCACCCGCTGGCCCAGCGTCATGGCCTCGGTCTGGTCGTGGGTCACGAACACCGTCGTGACCCCCAAGGTGGCGTGGAGCTGGGCCAACTCGGCGCGCATCTGCACCCGCAGCTTGGCGTCGAGGTTGCTGAGCGGCTCATCGAGCAGGAACGCCTTGGGTTGGCGCACGATGGCGCGACCGATGGCGACCCGCTGGCGCTGGCCACCCGACAGCGACGCCGGGCGGCGCTTGAGGTGCTCGGTCAGCTCGAGTGTCTCGGCGACCTCGGTGACCCGGCTGCGGATCTCGGCGGCACCCAACCGGGCCTGGCGCAGCGGGAAGGCGATGTTGGCGAAGACGGTCATGTGGGGGTATAGGGCGTAGTTCTGGAACACCATGGCCACGTCACGGTCCCGGGGGTGCACCTGGTTCACGACGGAACCGTCCACGATGATCTCGCCGGCCGTGATGGCCTCCAAACCGGCCAGCATCCGCAGCAGCGTCGACTTGCCGCAGCCGGAAGGGCCGACAAGGACCACGAACTCCCCGTCGCCGATGTCGAGGCTCAGGGACGTCACGGCCTCGGTGCCGTCGCCGTAGACCTTGGTGACGTCGCGAAAGGAGATCTCGGCCATGACCTGGCTGTCCTAGAACGCCTTCACGGCGGTGAAGCCGGCGTCGATGACGATGTTTGTGCTGCTGATGTAGCTGGAGGCGTCCGATGCCAGGAAGACGATGAGGTCGCCGACCTCCTCGACGGTGCCGACACGCCCCAGCGTGTTGGCGGCGTGCACCCGGTCCATGAAGTTCTCCGCCTCGTCGAGGTTCATGTCCTCGAGGTCCCGGGTGAGCATCGGGGTGTTGATCGTGCCCGGCGAGATGGCGTTGACCCTGATGTTGTCCCTACCCACCTCCAGGGTGAGCGACCGGGCTGCCGCCACCACCCCTGCTTTCGCCGCCGCATAGACCACGCAGCCGGGCAGCGAGTGCGAGGCCTGCACCGAGGACGTGAAGATCATCGAGCCGCCCCCGCGGGCGCGCATCGGGGCGATGCTGTACTGGGCGCACAGCAGCACGCCCTTGAGGTCCACGTCGAGCAGCAGGTCCATGTCCTCGGTGCTCATCTGCTCGAGGTCGACGTAGCGCTCGACCCCGGCGTTGGCGTGCAGCACGTCGAGGCCGCCGTAGGTATCGACGGCGCGCTGCACCATCGCCTTGACGTCCGCGACGACAGACACGTCGCCGCCGTCGACAACCGCGGCGCCTCCCGAGGCGACGATCCGATCCACCGTCTCGCCGGCCGCCTCGGTGTTGATGTCGTTGACCACCACCGACGCACCGGCCCCCGCGAGGGCAATGGCGCTGCCCGTGCCGATGCCCGAGCCCGCCCCGGTCACGATGGCGACCTTGCCCGCCAGCACTCCTTGCGTCGTCATGTCGTACTCCTCCCCGGCCTCATGCTCGTTCGCCCGACTTGCTCCGTCCATTCCGGCCGGCCTTCTCCGCTGGATGCCAGGGCGACGATGCCGGTGGCGCTCCGGCGGCCTCTGAAAATGGCCGCCGACGGCGGCCACCGGCATCCGCGCCCTCGCGCGCTCGCGTCATCCGCTCAGCCCTTCAGCGCGCCCGCGGTCACGCCCTGCTGGAACTTCCGCTCCAGCACGAGATAGAGGATGAACACCGGCACCGATCCGATGAGGGACGCCGCCGCGATCAACTCGTGCGGCGTGGCGTACTGGCCGATGAACTGGCTGATCCCGACAGGCAGCGTGTAGGTCTCGGCGTCCCGCAGCAAGACCAGGGCCAGGATGAAGTCGTTCCAGTTGGCCAGGAACAGCAGGATCGTCACCGTCACCACCGCAGGGCGGGCCACCGGCACGATCACGCGGAACAGGATCTTCCATTCCCTGGCCCCGTCGAGGCGCGCCGACTCCACCAACTCGCCGGGGATGCCGGCGAAGAAGCCCCGGAAGATGAGGATCGAGATGGGCAGGCCGAACGCCACGTACACCAGGCTCAGGCCGAACAGGTCGTTGTAGAACCCCAGGTGGCGAGCCTCGATCAGCAGCGGCAGCACGAGGGCGGCCGGCGGGATCATGATGCCCAGCAGCAGCAGCGTGAACACCACGTCCGAGCCCGGGAACCGCAGCCAGGTGAAGGCGTGTGCCGCCAGCAGCGCCACCACGATCGTGAGCAACACCGAGACGACCGTCACGAAGACGCTGTTCACGAAGTAGCCGCCGAGCCCGAACTCCTGCCAGGCGGTGATGTAGTTGCCCGGCACCCACTCGTCGGGCAGGAACTTCTGGTTGTAGACCTCCCGGCCGGTCTTGAGGGACAGTGCGCCGATCCAGGCCACCGGCAGCACGATGGTCACCGCGATGACGACCGCCAGGATCGACAGCCCGGTCTTCGCCCACGTCGAGCGGAGGTCAAACAAGACGCCTCGCCAACCGGAATCGGGCCACGCTGGCGATCACCGCCAGCACCACGATCACCACGGCGATGGCCGAGGCCACGCCCATGATGCTGAAGCGGAATCCCTGCTCGAACATGTAGGTGGCCAGCACTTCGGAACTGCGGTTGGGACCTCCCCTGGTCATCACGAAGACCAAGTCGAAGATCTTGAGACCGCCGATGATGTTCAGCAATGCCACGACGCCCACGATGTGCCACATCGACGGGATGATCACCCGGAAAACGGTGGCCGGGGTGCGTGCCCCGTCGAGGGCGGCGGCCTCGAGCATCGACCGGTCGACGCCCTGCAGGCCTGCGTAGTAGAGGATCATGTCGTAGCCGGCGAACTGCCAGACGGTCACCCCGATGATGACCCACAGAGCCCAGCGTTCCTCGCCGAGGAAGAAGACGGGCTGATCGGCCACGCCGAGCCATTGCAGGATCTGGTTCACGAACCCGAAGGCGTCCAGCACCCGCTGCCACATGAGGCCCACCAGGACCGAGGGCAAGAGAGCGGGCAGGAAGATGACGCCCCTCAGCAGACCCGTGCCGCGCACCCGGGTGGAGATCAGCAGGGCGACGCCGAAGCCGATGGCATTGAGGAACAGCGTCGTGAGACCCGTGAAGAGCAGCGTGTTGCGCAGCGCCTTCCAGAAGATGTCATCGCCGGCGATCGTGCGGTAGTTCTCGATGCCGAGCCAGGCGATGTCGGCGATGTCGAAGCCGGTCCAGCGCGACAGCGATACCAGCCCCACCACCACGACGGGGACGGCGATGAGCCCCAGGAACACGGCGAGGCTCGGCGCCACCATGGCGACGCCGAGACTCGAGGCGTAGTTGCCACCGCGGCGGCGCTCGGCGGCGCGCACGGCGCGCCGCGACAGGGTCGTCCCTGCCGACGGCGCCGCCGCGGGTGACAACTGCCCGTTGTGTGCCGGCTTAGCCGGCGCCGGCCATGGCTGCGACCACGTCAGCCGGCGTCACCGAGCCGCCGAGCAGGCCCTGGACGCCGTTGATCAGCTCCGTGTACACCGGGGTGGTGTAGATCGTGCGGTTGCGGACGGTGGCCTGCGCCGCGATCAGGTCGCGGTACAGGTCGCTCACGTCGGCCGGCAGCTCGATGCCCCACGACGGGATGAAGTCGTTGGCCACCAGCACGGCCTCGCTGTCGGCGTCGGTCAGGTAGCGCATGAACTCGATGCCCAGGTCGACGTTGGCCGCATCCGCCGGGATCGAGAACATTTCGGCCACGCCGCCGGTGGCGAATCCCTCGCCGCCGTCGGGCGACGGGAAGGGGAACAGGCCCCACTCGAAGCTGTCCTCCACCTGTGCGGCGATGCCGCCGGTGATGAAGTTGCCGACCGGGTAGAACATGGCGGCCTGCTGCGCCACGAACAACTCCAGCGCCCCCACGAAGGAGACCATGGAGTTGGCGCCCGGCGCGAACACACCGTTGTCGATGAGGTCGGCCAGGTTCTCCGCCGCGCCCAGGAACTGCGGGTCGTCCCAGGCAGCCGCGCCGGCATCCGCCTGCACGATGAGCGTGTTGGTGGGATCGGTGTAGGCGAGCTGTGCGAAGAACAGGTCGGCAGCGGCCCACCCGTCGTTCGTACCCACGGCCACGCCGAAGTAGCCGGCCTCGTCGAGCGCCGCAGCCACTTCCTTAAGGGCGTCGGACGAGCGGGGCACTTCGAGGCCCAACTCGGCGAAGATGTCCTTGTTGTAGGCGATCTGCAGCGAGTTCACGTCGAGCGGGATGGCGTAGGGCACGCCGTTCACGCTGGCAATCGACGCGATCGGCGGGAAGAAGGCGGGGAAGCCGGTGGTGAAATCACCCGCCAGGGAGGCGATTGCGCCGCCGTTGACCAGGTCGGTGTACTCGCCGGTCCATGGAACCTGGGCCACATCGGGTGGCTCGCCGGCGGCGATGGCCGCCCGCAGGTTGGTCATGTAATCGGCGAAGGGCGTGTAGGTGCGCACGACGTCCACGTTCGGGAAGTCGGCCTCGAAGCGCGCCTCGGCCTCCTCGTGGACGACCGGGTAGGCGCCCTCGTTGTTCCACGACCAGAACTCCAACGTGACCGCCTCGGCGGGGGGAGCGGCCTGTGCCTCCTCGGCCGCGGCCTGCGCCTCCGCGGCCTCGGCCCGCGCCTGGTCGGCCTCTGCCTGAGCCGCCTCGGCCTCCGCCTGCGCGGCAGCCGCAGCAGCCCGTGCCTCATCGGCCTCCGCCTGCGCGGCAGCCGCCTCCGCCTGCGCGGCGGCCGCCTCCGACAGCGCCTCGTCGGCTGCGGCCTGAGCGTCCGCGAGCGCCGCTTCGGCTGCGGCCATCGCTTCGACATTGCCCTCGGCGGTGGCCTGCGCCAGGTCGGCAGCGGCCTGCGCTGCCTCGGCTGCGGCCTGGGCCGCCTCGGATGCGGCGAGCCCCGCCTGCGCGGCGGCATCTGCCGCCGCGGCGTCGGCGATGCCTGTGGCTGCGTCCGCCTGTGCGCTGCGGGCCGCGGCTGCCGTGGCCTGGGCTTCGGACAGCGCCTCGGCCGCGGCGGCTGACGCGCCCCTCGCCTCTGCCATGGCCGCGTCGGCGGCGTCCGAGGCCGAGTCGTCGGCTGCGCACGCCGCTGCCACGAGCGTGAGCACGAACAGGCTCGCGCACGCGACGAAACCGCGTCGATACTTTCTCATCCCCTTCTCCTTTCGTCCCCCCGGACAGGGGTGATCCGCCAGTATGCCACACGGCGATCTGCAGGCCCCGTCCGGCTTCCGGCCGGCTCGGGGCGGGAGTCGGCGACGAGTGCAGGTCAGAGGTGCCGGCGCATCCAGTCCAGGGTGACGCGGTTGAACTCGTCGGGGCTCTCCATGCCGGAGAGGTGGCCGGCGCCCTCGAAGACGTGGAAGTCGGAGCCACCGAGGGCCTCGTGGATCTCCTCGGAGCACTGCACCGGGAGCACCACGTCCATCTCCCCGACCGTCACCAGCGCGGGTGCGGAGATCCTGCCGGCGTCGGGGCGCATGTCGTAGGACAGGTTGGCCTCAATCTGCCCCAGCAGGCCGTCGTAGCTGGCAGCGTTGGCACGCATGTGGTCGAGGATCTTCATGAGCATCTCGAAGTTGCGCGACATGAAGCCGGGGCTCAGCAGCATCGGCATCGTGGCCGCGTAGTAGTGCTCCACCCCGCCGCTGACGAGGTGGGCCTTCAGCAACCCCAGCGAGAACTCGCTGAAGCCGTGGGTGCCCAGCCACGAGGAGTGCATCTGCAGCGACAGCACCCGCTCCGGGGCGTCGGCGGCCATCCGCATGGCGATGGCGCCGCCGAGCGACGAGCCCGACAGGTGCGCCGACCCTATACCCAGGGCGTCCATGAGGTCGAACGTGTCCCCGGCCATGCCCTCCACCGAATAGGGGGGCGGCGTGGTCTCGCTGCGACCCACGCCACGACCGTCGAAGATCACGCAGCGCACCTCGGCCTCGTAGGCGTTGACCTGCGGCATCCAGCGGGTGCCGTCCGCCCCGGTGCCGCGGATCAGCACCAGCGGCGGCAGCGACTCGTCGCCGTGGCTCTCGTAGTAGATGTTGGTCCCATCGCTGACCTTGGCGTGCGGCATGGCTAGCCCCCTTCGTTCGGCGTGACCGGCGCTCTCGGCGCAGCGGCCCCCAGTACGTGCTCGACGACCCCCGCCACCCGCACGGCCACGTCCTCCCGCAGGCGCCCGGCCGTGAACTGCATGCCCACCGGCATGCCGTCGGCGTCGAAGCCGACCGGCACGGCGACCGTGGGCAGCCCGGTGAGGTTCTGCGGCACCGTGAATCCCATGACCACCTCGCGCAGCGCCCGCCGCCGGCCGTCGACGACGACGCTGTCCGGATCCTCCACCGTGGACGGGCCGACCGCCGAGATGGGCGTGAGCAGAGCGTCCAGCGACTCGAAGGCCCGATCGAACGCCCAGATGAACTCCAGCCGGCGGCGCCGGGACTCCAGGTACTCGCCCATCGTCACCCCCGACGCCATCTCGAGGCGTCCCCGCACATCGGCCCCGTAGACGTCGGCGCGCTCGGGGAACAGGCCGAGTTGGCGGCTGTGGAAGTCGTAAGCCTCGGCCATCTGCAGCGGGATGAACGCGGCCAGCAGGTCCTCCGCTGAGGGCAGATCGACCTCGATGAGGTCGGCACCTGCCGCTCGCAGCGCCTCGCAGGTGCGGTCGAACCCTGCCGTGGTCGCCTCGCCCCACGGCACGGAGCCGCGCAGAGCGGGCGCGATGCCCACGCGGACACCGGCCAGGCCGTCGCCGGCGGACCCGGGATCGGGTGCCGGCGGCAGCGGATCGCCCAGCGTCGCCGGATCGCCGGCATGCGGGCCGCTCATCGCCGCCATGAGCGGCCACAGGTCCTCCACGCCGCCGGCGACCACGCCCGGCGTGTCCAGGGTGGACGCAAGCGCCAGACCGCCGGCCCGGCTGATCCGCCCCAACGTCGGCTTGATGCCGGCCACGCCGCAGAACGTGGCCGGGATGCGCACCGATCCCCCGGTGTCGCTGGCAACGGCGGCGGGCACCATGCCCGAGGCGACGGCCGCCGCCGAGCCGCCGCTGGAGCCGCCGGGCACCCGGGCGAGGTTCCACGGGTTCCGCGGGCTGGATCTCGTGGCGTGCTGGGACGTGATCCCCCAGCCGAACTCGTGCGAGCGGGTCACGCCCACGATCACCGCGCCGGCCGCACGCAGGCGCGCCACCAACTCGGCGTCACTGCCAGAGACCCGTCCCGCCAGCACCTCCGAGCCGTAGTCGCCGATGGCGCCCGCCACGTCGAACAACTCCTTGACCGCCACGGGCACGCCGTGCAGCGGGCCCCGGGACACGCCGCGGCGCAGCTCGGCGGCCCGTTCCCGCGCCTCGCCGGTCGCCCGCTCAGCGGTGACCTCGGCGAACGCACCCAGGGCGCCATCGATCCGCTCGATCCGCCTCAAGGTCGCCGACAGCACCTCGGTGGGATCGGTCTCGCCGGCCGCATACAGCGCCCCGAGACGCGCGATCGACAGTCCGGGGAGATCCACGCGTCGCTCCTCGCCAGTCAGGAAGTCCGGTCGATTCCGGGAACCGGTCGCCTCGCCCGACGCCTGCGCCCGGCCCGCGGTCCCGACGATTCTCCGGGGCGATCACCGGGCGCCGACTCGCTCCCGCTGCTCCCCGCCATGCGCGGAGTATAGAAAGTATGATTTCGGGCTGTAAGGGGGCGCACGTGAGGGCACGACTGTGAGGGCACGGGCCGACGCAGCAGCGGCCGCGCACGCCGGCGCACCGACTGCCACAGGCAATGGCACCTCGTCGAACGGCAGCGATATCCGGACGTCTCCGCTGAACGTGGAGGAGATCACCAGCTTCTACGAGAAGGGCTACGTCCGCCCGGGGAAGGTCTTCAGCGACGAGCAGGTGGAGTTCCTGCGCGGCGTCGTGCAACGGCTCAGCCGCCAGGAGGAGGAGGCCGGTCGGCGCTACGACCTGCTCGACCCGACCCTGTGGCCCGATGTGGACGACCCCGACGACACGCCCCGCGATCCGGCGCAGAGCTTCGACTTCCTCTTCAACCTGTGGCTCACCGACGACGACTTCCGCGCCGCCGTGTTCAACCCCACGACGGCGCGCTGGGCGGCGCAGTTGCTGGGGACGACCCGCGTGCGCCTGCTGGAGGACAACGCCCTCAACAAGTCGCCGAGCCCGCACGAACTGCGCTGGCACCAGGACTACTCCTACTGGCCGCTCGCCCAGCCCAATGCCGTGACGGCCTGGATCGCCCTCGACGACACGACACGGCACAACGGCGCCATGCTGATGGCCTGCGGCAGCCAGCACCTCGGTGAGCGCCTGCCCGTGGTCTTCGGCACCGGCACGCCGTATCTGCGCGAGTCGCGCCCCGCCAGCGTCGCCGAGGTCGGCGACCCCGAGGCGCTGGGCCTTCCCGTGGAGGTGGTGGAGTTGGCGGCCGGGGAGGTGTCGATGCACTCGGCGCTGACCTGGCACGCCTCGGGCCCGAACCTCTCCGACAGCGGCCGGCGGGCGATGGTCATGCGCTACGTGGCCGACGGCACCGTGTGGCTCGGGGAGCAGCGCTACGAGTACAACTACACCGACGAGGAGGTCGGCCTCGCCCCCGGTGAGCCGATCGGGGGACGCTACTTCCCCGTCATCCCCTTCTGAGGCGCCGCACGTCCGCCGCGAGAGGAGCGCCATGACCCACCACCAGACGCCTGATTCCGACAGTCTGCGGCGCTTCGACGCCGCCCGGGTGCTGCCGTGCGAGGACGAGACCGTGCTGGCCGATGCCACCGTGCTGGTGCGCGACGACCTCATCGAATGGGTCGGCGCCCGGGCCGAACTGCCGGCCGCCTACCAGGACCCCCGGATCCCGGTGACCGACGTCGGCGAGTCCACGATCATGCCGGGCCTCGTGGACGGCCACATGCACATCAGCTTCGGCGAGCCCCGCACCGAGGAGGAGCTGTTCATCTACACGCCGGCGCCCTACCGCGCCATCCGCGCCGCCGTCGACGCCGAGACAGTGCTGCTGGCCGGCGTGACCGCAGCCTGCGACCCCGGCGGCCCCAACGGGGTGGCCCCGGCGGTGCGCGACGCCATCGACGGCGGCCTGGTGCAGGGCCCGAGGTTCTCGGCCGCCGGCCGCCAGATCACCACGCAGCTGGGCATCGGCGACACCCTGCCCCGCTGGATCGACGTGCACGAGTCGTCGTTCGGTGCGCTGGTGAAATGCGCCGACGACCTGCTGCAGGAGATCCGCGACCAGGTGAAGGACACCGTGGACCTCATCAAGATCGCCGGGTCCGGGCCGGGCACCACCGAGTACGCCGCCTTCAGCCGGGCCGAGCTGGCACTGGCGGTCGAAGAGGCGCACCGCCTGTGCCGGCCCATCACCATGCACGCACGCTCGCGGCAGTCGGTGGCCGACGCCGCCGCGGTGGGCGTGGACTGGATCATGCACGCCTCCTACATGGATCCCGCGACCCTGGAGGTCGTCCTCGAGAAGCAGATCCCCCTGCTGCCCGCCATGACCCTGCTCGTCAACAGCCTGGAGGCGCCCGGACACCGGCCGTTCGTGGCGGACGCCATGAAGCGGGAACTGGACGCCGCCGTGGCGATCCTGTCCAAGGCCTACGCCGCCGGCGCCACCCTCATCGCCGGCTCGGAGACCGGTTTCGCCATGACCCCCTACGGCGAATGGCACACCCGGGAGATGGAACTCTTCGTGAGCCACCTGGGCATGACCGACATGGAGGCGCTGCTGTGCATGACCCGCAACGCGGCCACGGCGGCGCCCCGCCACAGCGAGCGGGTGGGCACGCTGCGCCCCGGGAAGTTCGCCGACCTGCTGGTGGTCGACGGGAATCCCGACGAGGACGTGCGCATCCTGGGCGACCGCTCCCGGCTGCTCGCCATCGTCAAGGGCGGGGAGGAGATCACACCCTCGGGACGTGGCAGCAAGATCCGGCAGCGCTTCGAGCAGGCCCGCCAGTACACCCACCACCTGCACACCCGCGCCGCCGCCGAGGCGCTGGACTGACCGGAGGCCACAGCCCGGGCCCTCGGAGCCCGCACATCCCCGCCACCCCACCGGATACCGTCTGCACGATGACCGCTGAACACCCCAATCTCACCGAACTGGCCGACCTCAGCGGCCGGGTGGCCGTCGTCACCGGCGCCGCCCGTGGCTTCGGGGCCGCCATCGCCGACCGCCTCGCCGAGGCCGGCGCCACCGTCGTCGTGGCCGACATTCGGCTCGACGAGGCCGCGGCCACCGCCGCCCGGATCGCCGACCGCACCGGCGCCACCTGCGTCGCCCAGCACCTCGACGTGACCGATGAGACGTCGATCTCGGAGGCGTTCGAGGGCTGGCGCAGCACCTGGGAGGCGATCGACATCCTGGTGAACAACGCCGGTGTGTTCTCCAACCACCTGGCGCACGAGATGCCGGTCGCCGAATTGGACCGCATCCTCACCATCAACGTGCGCGGGGCCTACCTGTGCACCAGGTCCGCCCTCGGCCAGATGCGGGCCGCCGGGCGGGGCGCGATCGTGAACGTGGCCTCGGTGGATGCCTTCGCGACCTCGGCGGAGGGGCTCACGCACTACACAACCTCCAAGCACGCCATCGCCGGCATGACCCGCTCGATCGCCGCGGAGGCGGCGCCGCTGGGGGTACGGATCAACGCCGTGTGCCCCGGCGCGGCGATGACCGAGGGGGCGGTGGAGTTCATCACCGGCGGTCCGGAAACCGGCATCGACGTGGTGGCCCAGTGGGACGGCATCGTGGACCGCACCCCGCTGGGACGGCTCTGCGATGTGGACGACGTGGCGCGGGCCGTGGTGTTCCTGGCCTCGGACATGGCGGCCTTCGTGACCGGTGTGCTGCTGCCGGTCGACGGCGGGATCCTCATCCAACCCCTGGAGGGCTACGTCCCCCACACCGAGGACGCCTGATGACACACCCGCTCACCAGGCACCGCCGACTCGCCGCGGCCCGCCGACACCCAGCGCTCCATCCCTTCACTCCGGCGGGGGCCCGAATCCAGGGCTTCCGGAACCCGGCTGAGCCGTGCTCGAGGTGATCCTCCCCAAGACGGGGATCTACGAGGGCGACGTGACGCTCATCGAATGGCTCGTACCCGAGGGCGGCGAGGTGTCCATCGGCGATCCGCTGTTCCTGATGGAGTCCGAGAAGATCGAGATGGAGATCGAGTCGGACACCGACGGCTGGCTCCACCGGGAGGCCGAGCCGGGCCTCGAGGCGCCGATCGGCACCCGCATCGGGGTAATCGCCGAGAACGCCACCGAACGCGCCGCCGTGTGCGGCACCTGACCCGAGCCGCCGGCCCCGTGCAACCCGACACACCGAACCCCTCCGAGCCCACCACGCCCGCCGCCGACCGGGAGGCGCTGCTGGCCGGCCTGGGGATGATGGTGCGCATCCGCAGCTTCGAGGACCGGGTGCAGCGGGAGTTCGCCCGCGGCGACATGCCGGGCTTCGTGCACACCTACCACGGGGCCGAGGCGGTCGCCACCGGGGTCTGCGCCCACCTCAACGAGGACGATCTGATCACCAGCACGCACCGCGGCCACGGGCACTGCATCGCCAAGGGCTGCGACCTCGGCGGCATGGTGGCCGAGCTCTACGGCCGGGAGACCGGGCTGTGCGCCGGGCGCGGTGGCTCGATGCACATCGCCGACTTCAGCCGGGGCATGCTGGGCGCCAACGCCATCGTGGGCGGGGGCATCGCCCTGGCCACAGGTGCAGCGCTGGCCGCCGACGTGCTCGGCGACGGCCGGGTTGCGGTGGCGTTCTTCGGCGACGGCGCCGCCAACCAGGGCGTGCTGCACGAGTCGCTGAACCTGGCCGCAATCTGGCGCCTCCCGGTGATCTACGTGTGCGAGAACAACGGCTGGGCCGAGTCCACGCCGGTGAGCTATTCCGCCAGCGTGGCCGACATCAGCTCTCGGGCCGATGCCTACGGCATTGCCGGCGTGACCGTCGCCGGGGAGGACTACGAGGCCGTGCACACCGCAGCCGGGGAGGCGGTGCGCCGCGCCCGGGCGGGCGAGGGGCCCACCCTGCTGGAGGTGAAGTTGGCGCGCATCCGCGGCCACTTCATCGGCGACCCCCAGCAGTACCGGCCCCGCAGTGAACGCCAAGAGGCCCGCGAGCGCGACCCGGTGGCGCTGCTGGCCGAGCGGCTCGGAGAGGACGTGGCCCACTACCGGGCCGGCGTGCAGGGCGAGATCGACACCGCCTTCGAGACGGGTCCGGCGGGCGCCTGGCCCGACGCCGCCACCGTGGAGCGCGACGTGCACGCCCCCGACCCGCCCGGACCGGCACCGGCCGCCGCCCCGCCTGCCGAGCGGGAGATCAGCTTCCTCCAGGCGGTGAACGAGGCCCTCAACCAGGCGATGCAGGCCGACGACCGGGTGATCGTGCTGGGCGAGGACATCGCCGGGGGCGCCGGCCTCGGCGGGCAGTACGAGGGCGCCATGGGAGGGACATTCGGCGCCACCCGGGGCCTGCTGGAGACCTTCGGCCCGGAACGGGTGCGCGACACCCCGATCTCCGAAGCCGGGTTCGTGGGCGCGGCGACCGGCGCCGCCCTGGCCGGCCTGAGGCCGGTGGCGGACGTGATGTGGGCCAGCTTCGTCCCCCTGTGCTTCGATCAGATCTTCAACCAGGCCGCCAAGATGCGCTACATGTTCGGCGGCCAGACCACCGTGCCGCTGGTGCTGCGCATGGCCGTCGGCGCCGGATTGCGCTCCGCCGGCCAGCACTCCGACACGCTGTACCCCGTCTTCGCCGGCATCCCGGGACTGAAGGTGGTGGTTCCATCCACGCCCGCCGACGCCAAGGGCCTGCTGCTGCGGGCCATCGCCGACGACAACCCGGTGATGTTCCTCGAGCACATGGGCCTCTACCGCACCAAGGGACCGGTGGCACCCCAGCCCTACGAGCTGGCGCTGGGGAAGGCGGACTGCGTGCGGCGCGGCGACGACGTGAGCCTGGTGGCCGTGGGCGAGTGCACGCTGCGAGCTCTGGAGGCCGCCGAGCAGCTCGCCGCCGACGGCGTCTCGGCCGAGGTGATCGACGTGCGTACCATCGCCCCGCTGGATGCCGAGACGATCTGCGCCTCGGTGGCGCGCACCGGTCGTGCAGTGGTGGTGGAGGAGAGCCCCCGCCGCTGCGGCCTGGCCGCCGAGATCGCCGCGGTGATCACCGAGAACACCTTCGCCGCCCTCAGCCACCCCGTCGCCCGGGTGACCGCGGCCAACTCCCCCGTCCCCTTCAGCCCGCCGCTTGAGGACGCCTACCTCCCCACCGTGGCAAACATCGTCGCCGCCGCAACGGCCATGGACTGACAACCGAACCCACCTCGTCACCCCCACCCGCCAGCACGTCTGGCCGCGAACCGAGGGAGGGGGTCCGGGGGCCGCTTTGCGACGCCTTGCGCCAGCGCCGAAGGAGCAAACGGCACCCCGGCCCCCGACCGGACAGCCACCCACCAGTCGCCCATGACCAACCTGCGCACTCCTAGGCTGGGGTAGCACTCGAGGAGGCTCCATGCGCTGGTCCAACCTGTTCGTCCCCACGCTGCGCGAGGCGCCCGCGGAGGCCGAGGTGGCCAGCCACCGGCTGCTCCTGCGGGCCGGCTTCATCCGCCAGCTGCACTCCGGGCACTACTCCCTGCTGCCGCTGGGCCTGCGGGTACACGACAAGGTGGCCGACGTGGTGCGCCAGGAGATGGACGCCATCGGTGCCCAGGAGCTGCTGCTGCCGGCCATGCATCCGGCCTGGGTCTGGGAGCAGAGCGGTCGCTGGCAGTCGATGGGCGACGAGATGTTCCGCCTCACCGATCGCAAGGGGGCCGAGGTCGCCCTCGGCATGACGCACGAGGAGGTGATCGCCCTCTGTGCCCGGGAGATCCACTCCTACCGCGAGGTCCCCCAGATCTGGTACCAGATCCAGTGGAAGTTCCGTGACGAGCCCCGGCCGAAGAGCGGCCTGCTGCGGGTGCGGGAGTTCGCCATGAAGGACTCCTACAGCCTCGACATCGACGACGCCGGCCTGGACCGGGCCTTCGACCTGCACCACGCGGCGTACACGCGCATCTTCGAGCGGCTGGGGTTGCCGGCCATCGCCGTGGAGGCGTCGTCGGGCACCATGGGCGGCAGCGCCAGCGTGGAGTTCATGGTGCCGTCGGCCGCCGGCGAGGACGACATCGTGCGCTGCGGCAACTGCGGGTACGCCGCCAACGTGGAGCGGGCGATCGCCGTGGTACCGCCGGTGGACGATCCACCGGGCGGGGTCCTGGAGCGCTTCGCCACACCCGGCATCCGCACCATCGCCGCCCTGGCGGCAGCCGAGGCAAACGCGTCGCCGGAGCGCCAGATCAAGACCATGGTGTACGTGCTGGACGGGCAGATCACCCTGGTGCTGCTGCGCGGCGACCACGAGCTGAGCGAACAGAAGCTGCTGGACAACACCGGCGCCGCGGCGGCGCGACCGGCTGTCGCCGAGGAGTGCGTCGCCGCCCTGGGGGCCGCACCCGGCAGCCTCGGCGCCGTCGGCGTGACCGACCTCCCCGTACTCGCCGACGGTGCGCTGGCCGGGCGCAGCAACCTCACGACCGGCGCCAACACCGACGACTTCCACTTCCGCGGCGTGGACATCCAACGGGACATCAGCGTGGGCGAGTGGCTGGACCTGCGCCAAGTGCGCCACGGCGAGCCGTGCACCGGCTGCGAGGGCCCGCTGGAGTTGCTCCGCTGCATCGAGACGGGCCACATCTTCAAACTGGGGCGGCGCTACGCGGAGGCCTTCGAGACCACGGTCATGGACGCCGAGGGCGTCCCCCGCACCCTGACGATGGGCAGCTACGGCATCGGGATCGGGCGCGCCGTGGCCGCCGTGGCCGAGACCCATCACGACGAGCGCGGCCTCTGCTGGCCCACCTCGGTTGCGCCCTACGAAGCCGTCGTCGTACCGATCTCCGGGCGCGACGAGGCGGTGACCGAGGTGTCCGAACGCATCTACGGCGAGTTGCGCGACGCCGGTGTCGAAGTGATCATCGACGACCGGGACGCCCGCCCCGGCGTGAAGTTCAGCGACAGCGAACTCGTGGGCATCCCGTACCGCGTGACGGTGGGCCCCCGGGCGCTCGCCGCCGGCAACGTCGAACTGACCGAACGCGCCAGCGGCAACACGACCCTCGTCCCGGTCGAGGACGCAGTGGCGTCGCTCACCGCGGCCCGCGACACGGCACTCGCCGCCCTCTGAGCCCCCATCGCCGCCACGGGCAGGTGCCCGGAGTGGGATTCGAACCCACACGCTCCAAGTCGAGCCGAGGGGTTTAAGCCCTCTGCGTCTACCGATTCCGCCACCCGGGCCTGCGCCACGCTACCTGCTCGGTCGAGCCGGCATCCCGCTCAGGCGGCCTGCTGAACCGCGCCCGGCTGGGATAGCGGCAATTCGGGACTGCGGGCAGATTGCTCCGCCGAGGGGTCGATTCCCTCGGTGGTCAGCCAGAGTTCGTTGCGCACCCGGGCGGCGTCCTGGGGCGGGAGTTCGTTGGCGCGAACGACCCCCTCGATCATGTCGGCGAGCACTGCCGGCCAGGCCCGGCCCCGGCTGCGCACCGACACCAGGACCGAGCCGCCGGGCCCCCGACGCATCGTCCGATCCAGGCCGGCGACGCGGGGAGGCGTGCGGAACGCCGGAACCTGCAGTTCCATCACGGTGGCCGCCGCGGCGAGGCGCCGTCCCGCCTCAGCGAACCTCCAAACGTGTTTCTCACTCATGACCACACTCTGACAGGGGGGTGTGACACTGCTCTGCAACCACCACCGCGCCGCGAGCGCGCGCCGAGTTGTATCAGATCGTAATATATGTAAAATACATGAAATGATCAATACTCTTACGCTGGGGAATCGGGCGGTCACCCGGTGCCGACTGCCGGCGACGCGACCTCGCCGGCGCGTGACGCCGCGTGTTTCCCCTGTTTCGAAGCGGTGTCACACCCCCTGGCCAGAATGAGAACATGAGTCCACAACTACTGCTCTTCCCGGAACCGCAGGCTCGGCCGCCCACCAGCGGGCACACCCACTCCCCCGTCTCGTGGGTGCTGGACGAGGAGACCCGTGCCATCGGCCGCCGTCGCATCGCCGAGGCACGCGCCATCCTGCGCGCACGCCGACTGACCGGCGAGCCGCCGCAGCGGCGCCCCGCCGACGCGCAGCCGGCAGCCTGAGCGGCGCGGCGCCTCGACGACCGCGGTATCGGCCGGCGTCGCGGGCTGCGGACATGCCGGGTTGCTCGCCTCCGAGACGTCCCGAGCGGCGATCCCCGGCACGCCGGCTGCCGGCGCCGCTCACCTCGACTCCGGCCATCGCGCTGGCAGGCCTGCTGTGCCTGTCGTGCGCATCCGGCGGGCCCGCCGGGGCCGCCGGCGATGCTCCGGACACGGCCGGCGTCGTGCTCGCCGACATCGATCCCCAGGCGATCGGATCGCGCCATCCCACATCGCTCTTCGGCATCCCGCCGGCAGCCGCACGCGCCGAGATCCAGCGCGTGGTGGACGGAGACACCGTCGTCGCCGTCTTCGAGGGGAGCCGCACGGAAAGCGTGCGGCTCATCGGGATCGACACGCCCGAGAAGCCCGGCGGCAACCTGCCGGCAGAATGCTACGGCGCCGAGGCCACCGCCTTCGCCGCCGCATTACTACCGCCCGGCACGCCGGTTCTGCTGACCGGCGGGCCCGAGACGCGCGACGTCTACGACCGCCTGCTGGCGTACGTCCACCGTGCCTCCGACGGGCTGTTCGTGAACATGGCGCTGGCGCGAGAGGGCTACGCGGCGGCGCTGTCGATCCCGCCCAACACCGACTACACCCCGCATTTCTCGGCCGCCGTCGAAGCGGCACGCGCCGACAGCCTGGGCCTGTGGGCGGCCTGCGGCGGCGCCGACACCCCGCTGCCTGAATGACGAACCGAGCCGAGCCCCCGTCGCCGGACAACTCGGGCGAAACAGTCAACGCAGGTGAGCGACGGGCGGGCCGGGACGCCCCCGGCCGGATAGGGTCGGATGCGTGGCGACCCTGGTCGAACGCCTCGGCTATCCCACCGACGCGCGGCTTCTCATCATCACCTGCGAGAACCTCGGGTGCGCGCACGCCACCAACGTCGGCGCCTACGACGTGCTGCGTGCCGGCATCGGCACCAGCGCATCGCTCATGGTTCCGTGCCCCTGGGCCCGGGAGGCCGCCGCCGCCTATCGCGGCGAGGACGTCGGCGTCAACCTCACACTCAACTCGCCGTTCGACAAGTACCGGTGGGGGCCCATCACGCTCGCGCCCTCGCTGCTGGACGGCGACGGCGGATTCCCCCGCACGGCCAGCGACCTGTGGGACCACGCCGACACCGACGAGGTGCGGCGGGAGTGCCGAGCGCAGATCGAACGCGCCATCCTCTGGGGCTTCGACGTCGACCACCTGGGCACCTACCTCGACGCCCTCAATGCGCGGCCCGAGTTCTTCGACGTCTACCTGGAACTGGCCGTGGAGTTCAACCTCCCGCTGCGCCTCCAGAGCGAGCACACCGAGTCGGTCTACGGGTTCCCGTTCCGCCGGCGGGCCGAGGAGCACGGCGTCCTGAGCCCCGACCGCGTGCTGCGCCCGCGTACGGCCGAGGCACTGGAGCAGGCACTCGCCGAGATAGAGCCCGGCGTCACCGAACTGGCCGTGAATCCCGGCATCGAGACGCCCGAATTGCGCGCCGCCCACGCCGGCTGGGACGACTGGGTCGCCCAGCACGAACTGCTCGTCCACGCCGCCTCCCTCCCGAAGCTGCTGGACCGCACCGGCGTCATCAGGATCGGCTACCGCGCCCTGCGGGTGGCGCAGGCCGCGGGCCGGCAGTGAGCGCCGCCGGGACCGCGGGCCGATCGCCGTCCCGGCAGCAGTCGCAGCGAGTCTCCGAACCGGCGAGAAAAGGTCCCATCACATGAACCCTCTCCGAGACAAGTGGAACGACGACGAGTGCACCATCGGTGCGTGGCTGTCCATCCCCTCGTCCGTCACCGCCGAGATCATCGGGCGAGCCGGTTTCGACTACGCCTGCGTCGACCTGCAGCACGGCATGGTGGACTACGCCGACGCCCTGGCGATGTTCGGTGCCATCGAGTTGGGCGGCAGCATCCCCTTCGCCCGGGTGACGTGGAACGAGCCCGGCATCATCGGGCGGATGCTCGACCTCGGCGCCGGGGGGGTGATCATCCCCATGGTCAACAACCCCGCCGACGCCACCGCCGCCGTGGCCTCCTGCCGCTACGCCCCTGCCGGGCGGCGCAGCGTCGGCCCCACCCGCATCCGCATCGGTCGACCCGACTACTTCGACGGCGCCGACGAGTACGTGCTGTGCATACCCATGATCGAGACCGCCGAGGCGGTCGCCAAGATCGACGACATCCTGGCGACGCCCGGCATCGACGCGGTCTACGTCGGACCGTCGGACCTGGCCGTCTCGCTGGGCGTGGGCGGGCCAGGGCTGCACCACGACCACCCGGCGTTCAGCGAGGCCCTGGCGAAGGTCGTGGACTCCTGCCGGCGCCACGGCGTCGTCCCGGGCATCCACACCACCGTGGACCTCATGGAGAGGCGCATCGACGAGGGGTTCCGCCTGATGACCGTCATCATCGACGTCCCAACCCTGCAGATGGCCGTCGGCGGCCTCCTCGCCGACGCCCGCGCCAAGACGGCCCGCTGACCGGCAGCGAAGCGCCCGAAGCGGCGAGAGCGTTTTGTCTCCCGCGGACAGTACGACCTGGCCCCGATTCATGGGGGCAGTGGTAGAACCACATGTGCAGCAACCTACGGTGGCCGCAACGGCGCCCGAGCCCGCCCGCCCGCGGCGCGAGGTGAGCATATTGGCGACGAGGTGCCCGTTAGTCTGATACGCCACGAGTCAGGCCCGAGGGACGGGCCATCCGGCGACTCGCTTCCAGGAGGCCGTCATGCGTGAAGCCGTCATCCTCGCCACCTCCCGCACGCCGATCGGGCGGGCCTTCAAGGGTTCGCTCACCGGCGTCCGGCCCGACGACATGTCGGCATTCGTCATCGACGACGTGCTGTCGCAGGTGCCCGCCGTGGAGCCCGGCACCGTGGAGGACGTGATCTGGGGCTGCGGTCAGCCCGCCGGCGAGGCCGGCTACAACATCGCCCGCGTGGCGGGCATCCTCGCCGGGCTGGCGGCCCCGGGCGTGACCGTGAACCGCTACTGCTCCTCGTCGCTGCAGACCATACGGATGGCCGCCCATGCCATCGCCGCCGGCGAGGGGGACTGCTTCGTGGCCGGCGGTGTGGAGACCATCAGCCGCTACGGGGCGGGCATGGCCGACGACAAGGAGAACACGCGCAACTCGCGGTTCGCCGGGGCCGAGGCTCGCAGCACCGTCCGCGCCGGGGGCGGGGAGGGCGACTGGACGCCGCCCGAGGGTCTGCCGGACATCTACATCGCCATGGGCCAGACCGCCGAGAACGTGGCCGAGTGCAAGGGCGTCTCGCGGCAGCGCCAGGACGAGTTTGCCTGCCTGTCACAGAACCGCGCCGAGGCGGCCCGGGACCGCGGCTTCTTCGAGCGGGAGATCACCCCCTTCCCGCTGACCGACGGCAGCCTGCTGCAACGCGACGACGGCATCCGCTCGGGCACCACGATGGAGCGCCTCGCCGACCTGCTGCCGGCGTTCCGTCCCGACGGCACGGTGACGGCCGGCAACTGCTGCCCGCTGAACGACGGAGCCGCCGCCGTGCTCGTCACGAGCGCGGAGCGCGCCGACGAGTTGGGCGTCACCCCGCTGGCGCGCATCGTTTCGAGCGGGGTCTCGGCCCTGGACCCCGAGATCATGGGCCTCGGCCCCGTCGGCGCCGTGCGCCAGGCGCTGGACCGCGCCGGCATGACCATCGACGACATCGACCAGGTGGAGATCAACGAGGCCTTCGCCGCGCAGGTGGTCGCCTCGGCGGACGAACTCGGCATCGACTGGGACAAGCTCAACCCCAACGGCGGCGCCATCGCCCTGGGGCATCCGTTCGGCATGACGGGGAGCCGCATCATGGGCACGCTGCTGAACGGGCTCGAGGACGCCGACGGCGAGATCGGCCTGGAGACCATGTGCGTGGGCGGCGGCCAGGGCCTGGCCATGATCGTCCAGCGCCTCAGCTGAGCCGCGCCGCCCCGTCGATTCTCAGCCCGACTCCTCCGACTCCGAGAGGGAATCGGATTCCCCGGTCGTCACGGGCCCGGCCGGGAGGTCGAGCCCCAGTTCGGCTGTCGCCTCCAGGGCGAACAGGTTCTCCGGCGAGCAGTCGAACGTGCCCGGCTCGATGGGGTGGAACCGGAACAGCGTCCCGCCGGACACACCCATGACGACACCGCACGGTGTGGGATCGCCGGGACCCGGATTGCTGGGCCCGTGCAAGCCGTGGCCGTGCCAGTTCATGATCCGCGATGCCGCCGCGGCGACCCTCGCCCGACTCAGAGCCGCGGGATCCTCCTCGGGCGTGCCCGCGCCGATGGCCCGCCGCACCGCCTCCTCGAACAGCCGCCCGGCCGACCAGGCGGCCACACCCTGCAGGTCGGGGGTCGCCCGGGGATCGACGACCGCCAACCACTGACGGTAGGCGGCGAGTTCGGGGCTGTGAGCCTCCTCCCGCAGCGGGAGGTAGCGGCTCCAGATCAGGACACCGTCGGCCGTGGCGCCGGCGGACTCCAGGAACAGGGCACTCTGGCAGGCCGAGCCGCAGTTCACGCCGACGGTGAGACCGGCATCGGCCGCGGACGCCAGCAGCTCCACGAGCCGGTGCGTGTCGCCCTCCCACAGCAGATGGTGGACCCCGGCGTCGATCATGTCCGCCACGTAGGGATCGAAGTCGTCGCCGATCGCCACCGACGGGTCGTAGATCAACTCGAATCCCAGGCGCCGCGCCGCCTCGACGAGCCGCTCCGCGGCGATGACGGTGACGGGAAAGTCCACGAAGAACGTGCCCGTCGAGCGGATCCGCACCGGCTGGCGATCGGCCACCCAGCGAAGCGCGCCAACCTCCACCACCTCGTTGGACAGCGGCGTCGCCTGGAAGGTGCGCGGCGCCGCCGCCCGCAGGGGGGAATGCACCCGGGCCGGGAAGTCCACCAGGTTGCAATCGGGCTCTGCCAGCAGCTCGACACCCTCGTCATCGAACAGCGCGTCGCTTCCCACCAGGGCGAAGATGTCCCCGGCACACGCTTCCGCCAGCGTCGCCTCGTGGCCGAACAGGCCGGCGTCCAGGGTCACGACCTCGACGGCGCGCCCGGCCAGGCCGCCGGCGGCGTTGACCGCCTCGGCCCAGGCCCGCATGGCGCCGTGCACCGAGCGGGACCGGTCGTCGGCGACTCCCCCGGTCTCCACGTCGGCGATCACGCCGACTCGCAGGGTCTCCGCCGTCAGGCCGGGGATCCGGACGCCGGGCACAGGATCCGGCGGTGCCTCGGCCGGCTGGGACGGCGGCGGCTCCTCTGCCGGCACCGGCGCCGGCTCGGATCCCTCGGGCGGCTCCGCCGGGGAGTCGGGGGCCGTGGTCGACGCAGGACCCGTCGGCGGCGTCGTTCCGGCACCATCGGGGGGTCCCGGCTCCTGCGCCGGGGCGCCATCCGGCTCGGACGCGGCCTCGGCGTCCTCGCCGGCCGGCGCCGGGGCAGGCTCGACCGGCCCGGTCGGCGGATCCACCGCCCGGGGGGCGGGCGCCGTGGTCGTCGTCGTGCTGGGGACGCCGACGGTCAGATCGGGTTCGGCACACGCGGCAACGAGCGCCACCGCAGCGATGACGGCGAGAGCGGGCGCGACCCGGCGCCCGGTGCGGGCCATCCTGCGAGCCTAGGCAGTGGATTCCGGCCTACGCCGGAAAGACGGACGAGGCGGCCCGAACGAAGGACGAGCGGGCCGGGAAGACGGACGAGGCGGCCGGAAAGACGGAGCGAGGGGGGATCCCTCGGGAGCGGGCCTTCCGGCGGGGTGACAGGACGAGACGGCGGCTGCGCTGAATCATCCGGTCGAAGGCTGGATCAGCCCTGGCCGCCCGACGCCTCCTGCACCGACTGCTTGCCGGCGCTGATCCACGGCATCATGGCCCGCAGCGACCGGCCCACGGTCTCGATCTGGTGCTCCCGCCCGGCGGCCTCCAGCGCCCGGAAGCGCTCCCGGGTACGGCTCTCGGCGATCCACTCGGTGGCGAAGGCGCCCGACTGCACCTCGGCCAGGATCTCGCGCATCGTGGCCCGCACGTGGTCGTCCACCATCCGCGGGCCGCGGGTGAGGTCGCCGTACTCGGCGGTGTCCGAGACCGAGTAGCGCATGCCGCCGATCCCCTCCTCGTACATCAGGTCCACGATCAGCTTCAGTTCGTGGAGGCATTCGAAGTACGCCACCTCCGGCTGGTAACCCGCCTCCACGAGGGTCTCGAAGGCGGCCTGCGTGAGTGCCGTGAGCCCCCCGCACAGCACGACCTGCTCGCCGAAGAGGTCGGTCTCGCACTCCTCGGTGAACGTCGTCTCGATGACTCCGGCCTGCGCCCCGCCGATGGCGTCGGCATAGGCGAGTGCGGTCTCGCGGGCGTGCCCCGTGGCGTCCTGCTCCACCGCGATGAGACACGGCACACCGCCACCCTCCTCGAACGTGCGCCGCACGAGGTGCCCGGGACCCTTGGGCGCCACCATGGCCACGTCGATCCCCGGCGGGGGCACGATGCAGTCGAAGCGGATGTTGAACCCGTGCGCGAAGTAGAGCGCTTCGCCGGGGCTCTGGTGCGGCGCCACGTGTTCGGTGTAGACCTCGGCCTGCAGCGTGTCCGGCAGCAGCATCATCACGAGATCGGACTCGGCCACCGCATCGGCCATCGACAGCACCCGCACCCCGGCCTCGGCGGCCTTGGCGGCCGACGCCGACCCCTCACGCAGACCCACCCGCACGTCGATGCCGGAATCCTTCAGGTTCAAGGTGTGCGCATGACCCTGCGACCCGTAGCCCAGGATCGCCACCCTGCGGTCGGCGATGAAGCTGCGGTCGGCGTCCGCGGAGTAGTACATGGTGGCGGGCATCGGGGCTCCTTCGCTTGTCGGTCCTGAGTCGGTGGCTTGTCGGATCGGGATATGGGCGGCGTCACGGCCGGTCCGGGCCTCGGCGGCGGCCTCAGAACTCGCCGACCTCGCCGCCGGCCTTGGCCAGGCGGGGCAGCGCCACCTTGCCGGTGCGCTGCAATTCCACGATGCCGTAGGGGCGCAGCAGGCTCTCGAAGTCGTCGACCCGGTTCGGGCCGCCGGACATCGACACCATCAGCTTGTCGGGGCCGACGTTCAGCACCCGCCCGTCGAAGATGCGCACCAGATCCATGATCTGGCCGCGGGTCTCCCCGCTGGCGTTCACCGTCACCACCAGCAGTTCCCGCTCGACGGACTCCGCCGGCGCCAACTCGCGGATGCTCACCACGTTGATGAGCTTGTCGAGCTGGTTGATGACCTGCTCCAGCGGTGCCGACTCGGCGTCCACCGCCAGGGTGATGCGGCTGAGGCGGGGATCCTCGGTGGGCGCCACGGCCAGGGACTCGATGTTGAAGCCCCGCCGGGCGAACAGGCCCGCCACCCGGGCCAGCACACCCGCCTTGTTCTCCACGAGCACCACGAGGGTGTGGTGGCGCTTGGTCCCGGCCATCATGGATTCCTGCTCGCGCTGTCCCGCGGCTAGCGGGGCGGGGGTTGCTGGGACGGGTCCAGCACGATGTCGTCGTTGGAGGCGCCGGCCGGCACCATCGGGAACACCTTCTCCTGCGTGTCGATCCGGAAGTCGATGACCACGCTGCGGTCGTCGATCTCGTTGGCCTTCTCGATGGCGGGGCGCACCTCGGCGGGATTCTCGATGCGCATGGCCTCACAGCCCATGGCCTCGGCCCAGCCCTTGTAGTCGGGCAGGTCCGGCGAGAGATACACCTCGGAGTAGCGCTCCTCGTAGAACATCTCCTGCCACTGGCGCACCATGCCCAGGTAGGCGTTGTTGAGGATGGCCACCTTGATGGGGATGCGCTCGGTGTTGGCGGTGACCAGCTCCTGGGCAGTCATCTGGAAGCAACCGTCGCCGTCCACCGCCCAGACCATGCGGTCGGGCCGCCCGGCCTTGGCGCCGATGGCCGCCGGCACCGCGTAGCCCATGGTGCCGAGGCCCCCGGAGTTGATCCACGTGTAGGGGTGGTTGAACCGCCAGTACTGGCTGGCCCACATCTGGTGCTGGCCCACCCCGGCGCACACGACAGTGTCGTCGGGCGTGGCGTCGCGCAGCTGCTCCAGCACGAACTGCGGCTTCAACACCCCGCCCGACTCGCCGGCCTCGTAGACCAGCGGGTAGCGCTGCTGCCAGCCGGCGATGGTCTCGTGCCACTGCCGGCGGTCCGCCTGCGCCTCGGCCCCGCCGAGGGCACCCACCGCCTCGGTCAGCGCCTCGATGCCCAGGCGGCAGTCGGCGGCGATGGCCACGTCCGCCTGGCGCACCTTGCCCAACTCGGCCGGGTCGATGTCGAGGTGGATGACCTTGGCGTCGGGGGCGAAGGCGCCCACCTTGCCCGTGACCCGGTCGTCGAAACGAGCACCGAGTGTGATCAGCAGGTCGGCCCGCTGCATGGAGGTGACGGCGGTGTAGTTGCCGTGCATGCCGGGCATCCCCAGGCACAGCGGGTGGTCGTCGGGGAACCCGCCCCGGTTCATGAGGGTCGTGACCACGGGGATCTGCACCAGCTCGGCGAAGCGCAGCAGGGCATCCGCGGCGCGGGACTTCAAGATGCCCCCGCCGGAGTAGATGACCGGCCGGCGCGCCGCGCAGATCAGCTCGGCGGCCGCGGCCACCGCAGCCGGGTCGGGTTCGGTGCGCGGCCGGTAGCCCGGCAGGTCGTGACCGTCGGGCTCGTACCACTCCAGGGCCGAGCGCGGGTTGCGCGGGTCCACGATGCACTTGGGGATGTCCACCAGCACCGGGCCGGGACGCCCGGTGGTGGCGATGTGGAAGGCGTCGTGGATCACCTGCGGCAGGTCCTGCGCATCGGACACCAGGAAGTTGTGCTTGGTGACCGACATGGTGATGCCGGTGGTGTCGCACTCCTGGAAGGCGTCGGTGCCGATGGCGGCGTAGGGCACCTGCCCGGTGATGACCACCAGCGGAACCGAGTCCATGTAGGCGTCGCACAGCGGGGTGACGATGTTGGTGGCGCCGGGGCCGCTGGTCACGATGGCCACGCCGGGTTGGCCGGTGGCCTGGGCGTAGCCCTGCGCCATGTGGCCGGCACCCTGCTCGTGGCGGACCAGCACGTGGCGGATGGTGGAGTCGATGAGCGGGTCGTAGGCCGGCAGGATCGCCCCGCCCGGCAGCCCGAATACGATCTCGACCCCCTGGCGCTCGAGACTGCGCATCAGGGCCTGCCCGCCGTTCAGCTTCATGGTTCGCCTTCTCCCGGTCGATGCCCCTGATGCCCGCGGGGCCGCCGTACCGTCTGCAAAATGTCAACGACCTCCCGGGCGGGAGGTCGGGGGAGCGTGCAGCAGAGCCGCGCGCTCAGTGCGATACGAGAGCCAGATGTCGCCGCGTCACGCGGACGAGTATAGCCCCCGAAGCGGGCCCCAACCCCTTCAGGCCCCCGTCAGGCCCCCGACTAGGCCTCGGTGATGGCACCCTTCTCGGCGCCCTGCGCGAGGCGGGCGTACTTGGCCAGGAATCCCGACGTGTAGCGAGGCGCGGGGGCCTTCCAGTCGGCGCGCCGGGTGGCAAGTACCTCCTCGGACACCAGCAGGTCGATGCGATGGCTCCGCACGTCGATGCGGATGCGGTCGCCTTCGGCTACCAGGCCGATGGGGCCGCCGTCGGAGGCCTCGGGGGCCACGTGACCCACGCAGAACCCGTGAGTGCCGCCCGAGAACCGGCCGTCGGTCACCAGCGCGGCGTCGGCACCCCTCCCGGCCCCCTTCATGGCGCCGGTGATGGCCAGCATCTCGCGCATGCCGGGACCGCCCTTGGGGCCCTCGTAGCGGATGACCACGACGTCGCCCGGGCGGATCCCGCCCGACAGCACGACCTCCATGGCGTCATCCTCGCCGTCGAAGACCCGCGCCGGCCCCTCGAAGCTGTCCACGTCGATGCCGGCCACCTTCACCACGGCGCCCGACGGCGCCAGGCTTCCCGTCAGCACGGCGATGCCGCCGATGTCGTGGATGGGATCGTCGAAGCGGTGCACGACCTCGCCGTCGGGTGCGGGCGGCGCGAGCGCCTCGAGGTTCTCCGCCACCGTCCGGCCCGTCACGGTGATTTCGTCGCCGTGGTACAGACCTTCCTCCAGAAGCAGCCGCATCACCACGGGCACACCGCCGATCCGGTCGATGTCGGTCATGTGGTAGCGGCCGTGCGGCTTGGTGTCGGCGAGGTGCGGCACGCGCGCCGCCACCCTGTTGAAGTCGTCGAGTTCGAGTTCGACCCGCGCCTCGTAGGCGAGGGCCAGCAGGTGCAGCACGGCATTGGTGGAGCCGCCCAATGCCATGACCAGGGCGATGGCGTTCTCGAAGGCACCCTTGGTCATGATGTCCCGGGGCCGGATGCCGGCGCGCAGCAGGTCGATGACCGCGGCGCCGCTGGCGCGGGCGATGTCGTCGCGGCGGCTGTCGGGGGCCGAGGGTGAGGCGCTGCCCGGCAGTGACATGCCGAGGCCCTCACCGACCGAGGCCATCGTGTTGGCGGTGAACATGCCGGCGCAGCTCCCCTCGCTGGGGCAGGCGTTCCGCTCGATGGTCGCCAACTCGTCGCTGTCGATGGCGCCGACCGCGTGGGCGCCCACGGCCTCGAAGACGCTCACGATGTCGATGGCGCGGCCGCGGTGGGATCCCGGCAGGATGGAGCCGCCGTACACGAAGACGCTCGGCAGGTTGAGGCGCGCCGCCGCCATGAGCATGCCCGGCAGGGACTTGTCGCAGCCGGCGAAGCTGACAAAGGCGTCGAGCCGCTCGGCGTGCATGACCGCCTCCACCGAGTCGGCGATGATCTCGCGGCTGACCAGGGAGGCCCGCATGCCCTCGTGCCCCATCGAGATGGCGTCGCTGACGGCGATGGTGGTGAACTCGATGGGGAACCCGCCCGCCTCACGCACACCCTCCTTGGCACTGCGGGCCAGGCGGGCCAGCGAGAGGTTGCAGGGCGTGACCTCGTTCCAGGAGGAGGCCACCCCCACCTGCGGCTTGTCCCAGTCCTCGTCCCCCATGCCGACGGCGCGGAGCATGGACCGCGCCGGTGCCCGCTCGGGCCCGGAGGTCACGTCGTGACTGCGGATCTTCAGGTCGTCGCTCATGACGCAGAGCCTACGCCCCAGGGGGCGAGCCAACACCGGCCCGGCCGATCGATCCGACCTCAGCTCTCCGCGGCCAGCACGTTCATGACCGAATGGACTTTAAGGGCAAGATCGAGGTTGATCCGGTCCTCATGCGTGCTCAGATCGAGACCGCTCAGTTGCTCGATGCGCGTCAGCCGGTACCGAACCGTCTTGTGGTGCACGAAGAGCTTGTCGGCCGCATCCTGCTGAGAGCAATTCGATTCGAAGTAAACCCGCAACGTCTCCAGCAGCCGGCCATCTTTCCTCTCGTCGTACTCGATAATGTCACCGAGCATCTGCCCCACGAATTCTCGAATGCTGTCATCCCCTTGCGACGCCGCAAACAGCCGGACGACACCGAGCTCGTCGTAGCTGGCAACCGTTCCCGCCTTCAACCTTTCGGCGGCCCGCAGCGCGGTCGAGGCCTCCCGGCTGGCGCGGTCCAGGCTGAGCGGCCGTTCACAAACGCCACTCACTCCCCACACTGGATCAAGTTCGGGCATGAAATCGACAACAATGGCACAAATGTCATCAACGACTCTGCGTACTTTGGGCAGGAGAGTGAACGGTACGATCGCAGCGAGTTCGTTGCCTCGCAATGCCACAAGTTCCCCTGCACCTTCTGCCGCCATGTAGTTTCTCAACTTCGCCAGTAGCCTGTACCTCACCTGACCTGATCGAACTAGCTCTACTCCTGCACCCGCCAATTCAACCTCTGGATCCCACAACCTTCCTCGTAGCACTCTCTGCGGTTGAGCGAGTTGCAACCGTAACCACTTGGAGCGATCAACCGCCATAAGACGACTTGCGGTACTGCCTTCGATGAGGTCCCAAAGAATCTCCTCACGCTCCGATGAGCGCACATAATCGGCTGTTCGTTGCATCACCTGGCACAGTGCTATATGCAAAGATGCTTCACCAATGGCCAGTTCAACTGCCATGTCCGGGGCGTAGTCCAGAGTCACATACAACCAACCCAGTTGATCATCGCCGGCCGCGACGCTCTGAAGCATCGCCCACTTGTCATCGAACTTCTGAATGCCCAGATCGGCGAGCTGAGAGTCCTTAGTCTTCGCCAACGTTGAGGCTTCACTTCTGATGTCGTCACCCACTTCGAGCGGAGGATAAGCATCAATCACATCCAACTCGTTCGACAGGACGACCGTCCTTGCCCCGAGTTCCGTCGATGTGAGCCGGATTATCGCCGCGAGACCCGCGCCTTGGAGCAGGAGTTCGCCAAGGGTCCGCTGGAAGGATCGCGCGCCTTGGATCGCAGAAAGGCGGCCCTGCAGAGTGAATCGGGCTTCACTCAGCTCTCTGACGTCCTTCTGTTGCCTTTCGAATTCTTGGGCGTTGTTGATTGCGATCGCGACGAGCTTCGCCACTTCCACAATGCGTCGCTCGTGGCTCTCCCCGAAGACCGACCGACGTCTCGCCCAGACCTCCAAGACCCCGATGATGTCGCCACCGATTGCCAATGGCGCGGCAAGTGCGGAGTAGGCGTCTTCCTTTTCCGCGAGCGCGTCGAATTCGTGGGTGATGAGTGCGCTCGTCACATAGTCGTCGATTGCGCACGGCTTCCCGGTGGCGAGGACCTGACCGGCCAACCCCTGCCCCTTGTGCATCCGGAGACGAGCTGTCTGGGCAGTCCGGTGACCCGCGCAGCTTCGCATCACCAGTTCACCCTCCTCTAGCAGGAAGACACCGGCCATGTCCGCCTCGACAATCTGGAGCGCAGCATTGACGCTTGACAGCAGTAGTTGATCGGTGTCTCTGACCGAGAGAATCTCAAGCGGCAGGATTGAGTCGTCAGAGACCGCGCCAATCAAGAGGCGTAGGTTCTCAATCCTCTCAGCATCCCTCACAAGGATGTCGCACATCTTGGCGGCGATGCTCGTCGTTGTTGCGAGCTCCGACCCGGGGTCGAGAACTTTCGGAACGATGGCGGCGAGCGCTCCGGGACGAAGGGGAACGAATGTCATCCCCAAGTCGGCAATCTCTCGACGTGTGTCCCACTCTCGCGAGTTCTTCGGCAACTGCTCGATGAAGCTAACCGCATCGATGGGCATCTCATCATCCAGAGCGTTCTGCCAGAAGTCTCCAACGTTCTCGACGATGACCGTATAGTCGCTGCCGGAGAGCCTGCTCAGCACGGCAGCGGCTGCCCGCAGGACAGCATCGGTACCGAGCAATGTTGCCTCGCGAAGCAAGGCGAGATGGCTCTCGTCAGAGTTTCCTTCGTAATCCATGGTGCGCTCTGGCAGACCCCCTATTCCTCCGCAATCTGTGTGCGTAGCAATAGATCGTCACATTGCATGCTCATCAACAAAGACCTCGACGCCCGACGCCTGTCGTAGCGCCGACTTACCCAACTCGACTATTGCGACCCACAAGTCCTCCGGTTCCACTATGAAAGCACGAGCACCGGCGCGATAGTAAGCATCGAGAAGCTCGGGCGAGTGCGCGCGTCCCAGACGCACGCCGATCTGGCAATCTGGAACAGTGATGCGAACGTTCGTGAGTGCAGTCAGTATTCTTTGTTGACAGCTATCCCGGCCCAGTCGTGGATCCTGAGCCAGCCGTCGATCGCGCATGTACTGGTCCAGTGGTTCGGATGACGTGAATACGGCAGCCGGATAGCCCGAGGAGCTGACCATCAGACGGTGCGAATCGAACCACAGTACTTGTGACCTCTGAGCCAACTCCGCCGCCATCTCGACGCCGAGCGGCGTGCTGACGAGAGCTCCGACCTCCAACTCGCCACTCTCCTCAAGAGACAGCTGGTCGGCGGCGAGCTCTCGCAACATGGCAAGTTCCCGCGGATCCGCGATGTGCCGAACGACGAAGTGCGGAGCCCGCATGCCGTGGTTCCGTGCGGTGGCCCGAGCCAGAGCCGCAATCTGGAATCGGATCAGTTCGCCGAGGCCGACCGGCAGGCCGACGCCGGGATGGGCGACGAGCAGCGACTCCAGATCCAGGAACTCGCCCGCATCTCCGTCGATCAGGTCGATGGCGCGCACGACGATGGGGACTTGCCGGGCGGCTCCGAATACGGGGACCAGCAGTTCGGCGAGAACCGTCTCGAAGCGACGGAGATCGACCCGACCGCGGTGGCGCTGCGCCATCAGTTCGTCGGCCAACTGCTCGATCGCACCGCTCGCCACCAACAGATCGATGAGCCGGATCGCGATGCCGCCCGCGCCGCGGTCGAGTGTCTCCGCCACCTGACCGGGAGTCGTGCACAGTCCGAGGACGCGGCAGTTGCCGGCCGCCTCCCGGGCCACCCGTAGCACCTCGCCGAGGCCGGTGCTCGACGAGGCCGGCTGCGACAGCGGCACGACCCCCTCGAACACGTCACCGCCGCTCCCATCCACCGACAGGCTCGTTCCCTCCGAGAACCGCTTCGCCCCGATGCTGAAGGTCCGCCCGTCCGAGTCGATGCTGAGATCGGAACAACCCACGACAGCAGGTCGGCCCAGCGCCCGCGCCACGACCGCGGCGTGACTCGTGGCGCCCCCGCGCGCCGTCACGATGCCCTTCGAGACGATCATGCCGTGCAGGTCGAACGGGCTCGTCGTCTCCCGTAGCAGGATCACGTTCTCACCGTCCGCGGCGATCGTCTCGGCGCGGTCCGGATCAAGCACCGCCACCCCGTGCGCATGACCCACCGATGCGGCGATCCCCTTCACCAGCAACCTGCCGCTCGCCCGGGCGTCCGCAAGTGCCGCTGCCGCGAAACGAGGCCGCTCCACGTCACGGATCTGACTCGACGTCACCCCGCTCAAGGCCTCCAACGGGCTCGCCACACCTTCTTCGAGGAGATCCGCGGCAATGCGCACCGAGGCGCTCGGCGTCCGCTTGGCACTGCGCACCTGAAGGAGGTACAACCTGCCCCGCTCGACGGTGAACTCCAGATCCAGAACGTCCTTGCGCTGCTGCTCGAGTTTGAGCGCCATGCGCTCGAAGTGCCCGAAGAGCTCCGGCAGCCTGCGAGCCGCCTCGTCCAACGGTTCGGGGGTCTCGGTGCCGGCCACCACCTCCTCGCCCTGCCCACCTTCGAGGTATTCCCCGTACAGCCCAGGCTCACCCGTGGTTGGGTTCCGGGTGAACGCCACACCGCTTCCCGACGGTGAGCCGAGATTGCCGAAGACCATCGCCTGCACGACCACGGCGGTACCGAGCGAATCGGAGATGCCGTTCAAACGGCGGTAGGTGGCAGCGCGGCGGGTGTTCCAGGATCGGAACACGGCTGCGACGGCGCCGCGCACCTGATCCATCGGGTCAGCCGGCACCGCCGTCCCCACGTCGTCGATCTCGGCGGCGGACATCACCGCCCAGAGGCCCTCGAACAGCGCCGCATCCGGTCGATCCGCACCGGTCCCGTCGAGGAATCCGGAGCCGCGGTCGGCGATGTCGTCACCGTCGGCGCCAAGAACGATCTCGGCGTACATCCGGTGGAACCTGATCATCACTTCGGCCGCGAATCGCGGCGAGCCGGACGCCTCGGCGAGAGCGCGCGCTCGGTCCGGGTTGATGCCGAGATTCAGGACCGTGTCCATCATCCCGGGCATCGAGACGGGGGCACCCGATCGAACCGACACCAGCAGCGGGCCCGAACCTTCCGGCAGCTCGCCGGCGCCCCGGAAGCAGGATGCCGTGGCGTCCTCGAGAGTCCCGATGTACGTCTCGATCTGGCTCAGCAACGTCTCCGGCAGGGCCCCGGCCTGCATGAACTCCCGGCAGGCCGCCGTGGAGATGATGAAGCCCGGAGGGACCGGGCATCCCTCCTTGACCAGTTCGGCCAGTCCCGCGCCCTTGCCGCCGAAGAGGATCAGGTCCGATGGATCGGCTTCGTCAAACGAGAAAACGAACTTTGACGAATCCACACGCGCTCCTCGGATGCCCGCCTCAATCCTCCAGAGACTCTCGAGGTCGCCCCAGCACTGCCAGAAGGTCCTCGTGGAACTCGAACCAGATGTTGTGGAGGGAGTCCACGACCGGACTGCTGACGTAGTCGGACCGACCGGAATCGACATGCTCCAGGCTGCGCTCGAATCGCGCCGCATAGTGGTGGTAGCGCGGTATCCAGGACGCCGCAGCGTTCAGCGCCTCGACGTGTCGCTCCACGATGCGGGCCAGCCGTGCGTAGGTTCGTTCCTGCGCCACGTCCGATTCGGTCTGCCACGCACTCATGAGGCTCAGGAACCGCGAGTTGTAGCCCTCGAACCGTTCGTACCACTCCAGGACTTCCGGCTCCTCCCGCAGGCTGCGGTACTCACCGTCGTAGTGGTCCAGAACCGCCCGGCGCCCCTCGTCGGTCAGGACGATGTAGTCGCCGAGGGCGCGGACCAACTCGCGGTCGGCGGCCGCCTGGAGGCACGGTTCGGCGACGTCGCTGGTGAGGCCGGCGTTCTCCTCGAGCATGCCCCTGGTCGCCATCTTCCGCAGCCAGAGGGCGTTCAGCAGCCCGAACTCCTCCGCCGACAGCCCTGTCATGCCGCCGCACCCCGCCGGCTCGTCATGACCGCGCCCGCAGGCGGCGCGAAGACCGCCCGGCGGGCGTCTAGGCCCAGAGGTACTTCGAGGCCCGCAGGTCGGCCTCGTCCGAGAACGGCAGGTAGCCCTCTCCCGAGAAGATCTTCTGCGGCACCACGACCTGCACGAAGTTCCGCTTCGTGATCTCGTAGTAGTAGTTCATGACCCGCTGGTCGATCTCCCAGAAGTCCTTCTTGTCGCAGATTTCCTCGTACATGCCGGCCTTGCGCATGTGCGGCAGGATCATCTCGATGTAGTAGCTGTAGATGCCGTTGAGGCAGAGGGTGTGCCTCGACATCTTGGCCGTCTTCTTGTACATCCGGTACGTGGAGTCGCGCAGCTTCTCCATGTGCGGCTCGAGCTCCGACAACGGCACCGCGTAGACGTCGCCCATCGGCGTGTCCCACTTCTCGCGCACGAAGACCGCCCCGCCGGTGACGTGGGGGACGTAGTTCTTCGGGATGGTGAACGACGTGGAGATGTCGTTGACCCGGATCTCCTGGAGTCCCATCAGGTCGGGATCCAGAACGACTGCCAGCGTGTAGCAGTGCGGGAGATCCTCACAGACGTCGCTCCAGTGGAAGACCTCCTCGTTCACGAAGAGATCCCGCACGATGAGGACCCGCCCGTCGGGCAGCGGGTACGGTCCCGTGTCCCCGAGGCCCAGGCGGCAGTCGTAGTGGTCGAAGAAGGCCAGCAACTCGGCCGTCGCATTGAACTGCTCGAAGGTGTGCTGATCGGAGGACCCCGGCTCGAAGTTCTCGACCTGTCCCATCAGCTGATCGATGAGCGACTGGTCGTGGATCTTGCAGCGGTAGCGGTCCTGCGAGTTCAGGATGTAGCCGTCCTGGCGCTTGCCCCAGAGCACGCGCTGCATGAACTTCAAGATGATGTTGCTCTCCTCGACGTATTCGTCCGCCCCGATCCACTCCCCGGCGAGCAGGCCGCAGCGACCCATGCCGAAGGCCACCGCGCCCAGGCACCAGTCGTGCACGCAGTTGATCTTGGTGCCGATCTCCGAACGGGCACTCTCGCCGATGTCGATCACGCCCTGCGCCCCGATCCGGTCGGTGATCATGCGCATGAACTCCGGGTACCGGTAGAACTCGTTCATGAACGCCAGGATCTCGTACTCCTGCCGCGGGATCATGCCGGAGACGCCTTCGGTGGCCCGCATCACGAGCACGTCCCAGATGTTCCAGGCCAGGTAGTTGTTGAGGTCGTTGAGTTCGTCGAGCGTGAACTGATCACGCAGGACGTCCTCGTGGCTCACCTTCTCGAGTACGCCCGACTGGGCGCGCGACCGCATGATCTTGTCACCCAGAATGCCGTCAGGAACCGGCTCGAGCCCTTTGAAGTTCCCGACGTACTCCAGCGGCTGAAACCGCAGCCCGTCATCATCCGGCTCGTAGCGCTTGGTGTACTCAGCAGCTGCCTTCTCGACGATCGCCATCGCTTTTCTCCTTCAGGGGATTTGGATTCAGTCCTGTCAGTTTGCGGTAATGCTGTCCTCAGTCAATCGGACTGCGGGGCCGCGCCGGGTGGCTCGGGTCGACCGACCGGGCAGTCACCGGATTCGGGGAAACTCGCCCGACTCAGTCGAGCAGAACCACCTTGCCGGTGTCGTGATCGGAACAATCAAGCTTGACGTTCTTGCCGTCGAGCGCCTCGACGATCTCCTCGAAGTGCTCGTCGCCGGTCTCGCCGGGCACGTAGCGGGATCCGCTCCCGCCGGTGAGATGTGCGGTCATCACGCAGGGGGTCTGGAACTCGCGGGAGAGGATGCCGAGGTGGGACTCGGGTGCCCCCGACATCGTGATCACGCCGATCGCCCCCATCGTGAGGGCCGGCGCCAGGAACGTCGTGGTACCGCCACGAACGAGCAGGATGTGATCGCGGAGCTTGCCGCTGTCGATCAGGGAAATGACGTCCATCGGGCTCGCCAGGTAGTGCACAGTCCCTGAAGGCTGCTTACTTGTTTCGAAGACGTTCATGCCTTCAGCGATCACAGTCACTCGGAATTCCTCCTCATGGTTCTCTCAGAACACCGTCAGAATGCCCATCGCACGGCATGGCGAATCGCGAATTCCCACCCGCGCCGGTCTTCTGAACGCGGACCAACCGCGTTGCAGTGGCCATCGGCCTCAGCATCGCCCACCGACTCCCAACGCAGGGATGTCCTTCAGAGATAGATTCTCCTCACCTTGCTATCCGGTGGGACACTGCCCTTTGTCGCTGCGGTCCTGCTGAGGGCGTAGTCGTTCTCCGCGCGACGACATCGCGGACCGCGCGCCGAGGGGCACCCTCGGCTCGGTGTCACCCGACGGTCGCGGACTCGACACCGCCTCTGGACACCCGACGTCAGTCGCCGATGACCGCCAGCACGGTGCGAAGGAGTTGGTCCGAGCCCTCCCGGTCGCCTCTCGCGATGCCCTCGGTCTGCTGCGCCTCCATAGCAGCCTCCGGCTCGCAACAGATCCCCTCGCCGGTCGTCCCGCGGCAGTCGCAGGATGCTCCGCAGGCGGTCGCTGCGGGCGACTCACCGGCAGCCACATTCGCGGGGGGCACGCCGTGACGAGCCATCGGCTTGGCCCTCCGGGCGCGGCGCAGCGCCGCGGCGGCCTCGGCTGCCCTGCGAGTGGCGTCGGCCGGTGGCGCGCCCGAGCGAGACGTCGGCGTTCCCGCGGTGCAGGCGCCCTCCTCCGAACTCCGGCCGTCATGGAGATACACCAGCAACTCCTCGGGCCAGACGCACACGAACTCCGCGCCGGCCGCCTTCAATCGATCGGCGTCGTGCATGCCCCACGCCACCCCGCAGACCCGGATCCCGGCCTTGAGCGCCTCGGTGATGTCGCCGACCGTGTCGGTGATCAGCATGACCTCATTGACAGCATGCTTGTGCGGTGTCGCCGACTCGTTGTAGTACGGGACGCACTGCCGGCCGCAGGCGTACGTGGGGTCCTCCAGGACATGCGCGATCGCATGCACCTTGCTCTGGGCCACCTCCCCCGAGAACACGTGCGCAAAACATGACGCCAGACCGTTCGTCTCGAGAACCCGCCGCACGGACTCCATGGTGTTCGAGGAGACGATCATCAACGTGTACGACGACGCCAGCTTGCGCACGATCGCGCCGATGCCGGGCACCACCTCCGGGAGATAGTCCGAACGGAGCTTGCACTGAAAGTGCTCCAGCACGAGCGCGGGATCGGCGACGCCTCGCTCCCGCGCCAGCGCCTCCAGCGAGTCGAAGAAGTTCTCATCGAACAATCGAAAGAACTCCGCCGCCGAGCCGACCCCGAGTCCGAACTTGGCGTTGGTCTCCTGGAAGATCTGCCAGGAACTGTTCCGCGTCTGGACGAGGGTGCCGTCGAGATCAAACAGCAGTGCCCGGAGTTCGGACATCCGTCAGCTTCCTTCAGCCCCGAGGGCCGTTACGGTGGACAGTCCCAGGAAGTCCTGCGTCTCCCCCTTGCCGGCCTTCCCGTCCTGGTCGGTCCAGTCCATCAGGGCGTTGAAGCCGATGACATCGGGCCAGGCCTGCCACGGGAAGGTGGTCAAGCCCGTGCCGGTGAACCGGTACCGGCGGCCGATCCGGTCCTCCACCTCCAGATGCTTCTCGACGGGGTAGAAGCCGTCCCTGACAGTGCGCCCGCTGCCGCCACGGAGGCCGTACACCTCCCCGTGATCCATGATGTAGCCGTGCGTCAACCGCAGCCCCTCGAGCTCGTGGGGGTCGAAGTCGAAGATGGCATGTAGGGCGTAGTCCTCCGAGAAGTGGGCGTGCAGCCAACTCATGGAATGGGCATGCCTCTCTCCCCTGACCCCCCAGCTGTGGTCCATCGTGGAGATGCACGTGAACGGGATCTTCGAGCCCCGGAGAACGATCTCACCCTCGAAGAGCCCGGTCTCGTCGAAGTGGCCGCTGTAGGCGGTTCCCCACTGGAAATCCGACCCCTCGATCTTCGCCGCCAGCATCGGATCCTGCTCGGGATCGTTGATGTCGAACGGCTCCATGAGCGACCGGTAGCTGAAGTGGATCTCGGTGCCCTCGCCGTCGTCGTAGTCGATCTCCCAGTCCATGTTCGGCTTGGTGCAGCGGACCGCCAAGCCGTTGGCCAGCTTGTAGTCCTGCAGGTTGAAGTCGGGACCCATCGGGAGGTGCATCTGCATGTCGCAGTACTCCGCCTCCCAGTGGGCATGCGCACGCCGCGAACACATGTGGATCGTCGACAGCGCCACACCCAGATTGGTCCGGCACAGGACATAGACACCGCAGTTAAGATTCAGCTCCGGCACGTAGAAGCCGAAGAAATTGGTCTCCGCCCAGTGCGGATCGTCTGACGTCGGCACGTGCAGTGCCGCATCGCTGTCAAGAATCATGTTCGCCTCCCCGGAAGTCTCCGCGCGCCGCCCCTGGCCTGCATGACGGCGGCTCTTGGCTCAAGGACGAACCCTCGGCAGGATGCCGCGCCACTACCCGACGCTCGAGCCACATCGACCAGGGGAACCCGGCAGTGCCGCGCGTTCTCGAACGGTGCGCACCCCAAACGTTCTACTTGTCACCCGCGCGCTGCTCTACCGATTCTCGGGACAGGTAGTGGTATCCAGCATTATCTCCAGCGGAGCAATCCGGCCGGCTTTGACGGGCGTATTGTGCTTTCATGGCGTACTGGCGGCTCTGCCCGGTGGCCGATTACGCGCGTCACGACTCGTAGGAGACGTCGACGCCATGCAGCTTGCCAGAGTCATCGGCCAGGTCGTTGCGACCGTCAAGGAACCCGGTCTGGATTCGTTCAAGATCCTGATCGTGCGCAACATCGACCCCTCTGCACCGGGCGACGAAACGGCGGCGCCTGCCTATGTTGCCGTCGACCTGGTCGGGGCCGGCGAAGGTGAAATCGTCACGGTGGCACAGGGGAGCGCGGCACGGGTTCCAAGAGCCACCGCGAAGACCGCCACCGACAGTGCGGTCGTGGCGATCGTCGACACCCTGAGCGTCGATGGAACCGTCACGTTTCAGAAGTGATCGTTTGCTCGACCAACCGGCACCGACCGCTCTCAGCCACCAATCGAAGAACAGGAACCACGCATTGATGGAGGTAGGACGAAATGGCGACTAGAGGATCAGGAATCTCCCTGACTGCTCTCGGCCTCATCGAGACCCGGGGGCTCGTCGGTGCGATCGAAGCCGCAGACGCAATGGTCAAGGCGGCCAACGTCCAACTGGTCTCACGCGAGCAGATCGGGGGTGGTCTCGTGACTGTGATGGTCCGAGGAGACGTCGGTGCCGTCAAGGCCGCCACGGACGCCGGATCGGTTGCCGCCGGCAAGGTGGGCGAGGTCATCGCCGTCCATGTCATCCCGCGGCCCCACGACGAGGTCGAGATGATCCTCGGCGATGCCGCCGCCGGAGCTGCCACCACCTGACCACTGCCGCCTGAGCAGACCACCAATCACAGCTCAGCAGCGTCATGACCACCGCCGTTGACACTGACCTGGCCGCACTGGCCGAGGCCCGCGCCAAGGCGCGCGAGGCGAGAGCCGCGTTCGAGGAGTTCGTCGGCACGAGCCAGCAGCGCCTCGACGCCATCCTCCGGCAGATGGCACGTGCGGGAACGGCCGCGGCCGAGGAACTGGCGCGCCTGGCCGTCACCGAGACCGGCTACGGCGTCTACGAGCACAAGATCCTCAAGAACCGCTACAACACGACATTCGTCGCCAAGCACATGCTCCGCCAGAGGGCGGTCGGCGTCCTCTGGGTGGACGAGGACGCCAGGATGACCGCGGTCGGTTGTCCGGTCGGGGTGATCGCGGGACTCATCCCGCGCACCAACCCCACCTCCACGGTGCTCTTCAAGGCGCTCGCCGCGATCAAGTCCGGGAACGGGATCGTCTTCTCGCCCCATCCCCGGGCCGTCGAGTGCTGTATGCGAACGACCGAAGTCCTGGCCGAAGCAGCAGTGAAGGCAGGCGCGCCGCGCGGCCTGATCTCCTGCCTGGAGACGCCGACCCTTGCAAGCACGCGGGAGTTGATGAGCCACCCGGCGGTGTCTCTGGTCCTCGCCACCGGGAGTGGCGAGATGGTCCGCGTCTGCTATTCCTCCGGCAAGCCCACAATCGCCGTGGGGGCGGGCAACGTCCCCGTCTTCATCCACCGCAGCGTGCCCGACATCACCGAGGCCGCACTCATGGTCGTGGAATCCAAAGCCTTCGACAACGGCACCGCCTGTGTCGCCGAGCAGGCCATCATCCTGGACGAGCCGATCGCCGATCAGGCCCTGGAAGCCCTGCGCGAGGCGGGCATGAGCATGCTCGAGCCCACCCAGCACGAATCACTGCGACGGCTGCTCTTCGATGAGCGCGGCGGGCTCCGGCCGGACCCGGTGGGGCAGTCGGCGGTGAGGTTGGGGAATCTCTGCGGCATTCCGGTCGACCCTGAAGCACGGGTCCTCGGTGTCCAACTCGACACCGTGGGGCCCCACGAGCCGTTGTCCGCGGAGATCCTCGGTCCTGTCCTGAAGCTCTACCGGGCACCGACGCCGGCGGCCGCGTTCGACAGGTGCCTGGAGGTGCTTCGCTTCGGAGGCGAGGGTCACACTCTGGGCCTGCACGCCACCGACGTGGACGTTATCGAACGCTTCTCCACTCTCCCCGCCTCACGCTTCCCGGTGAACACACCGACCCTCTTCGGCGGAATGGGTTACAGCGCCGCCATCGACCCCTCGTTCATGCTCGGAACCGGCACCTGGAGCGGCTCGATCAGCTCGGACAACATCACGGCGCTGCACCTCATCAACATCAAGCGGATCGCGCACGAGGTGCGTCCCTGGCGGCAACTCGCCAGCGACACGGCACTCCCGCCATGACCCTCACGGCGGTGAGACCTGCGCATTCGGCCGAGTTCTACCTCGACCGGGTTGCGCGCCGCCTCGAGGCGGCGCCCCTGCCCCTGAGCGGTGAACTTCACGCCGGCGTCGACCTGGGAACATCCACGGTCGTGCTGACCGTCACCGACGGCGACGGGTTGCCGGCGTTCGTCGCCACCGAGCCTTGCGAGGCGCTGCGCGACGGCGTCGTGGTGGACTTCGGTGGAGCGGTCGAGGCCGTCACGAGGCTCGTCGAGAGCGCCGCGGCGGGGACCGGCCACCGGATCGCCGCGGCGGCTGCCGGCTACCCGCCGGGCATCGGGCCGTCGGAGAGCCGGGCATGCCGCTTCGTCCTGGAGCGCGCCGGCCTGGATTGCACGGCACTCGTGGACGAAGTGAGCGCGGCCAACGCGGTGCTGTGCATCGGAGACGGCGTTCTGGTGGATGTCGGCGCCGGGTCCACCGGGGTTGGGATCTTCCGTGGCGGGGAACTCGTCGGGGTGGCTGACGTTCCCGGGGGCGGTCATCATCTGAACCTGATCCTGGCCGGAGCGCTCGGAACCTCCGTCGAGGAGGCGGAGAGACGAAAGCGGACCGACGGCGCCCACCACCTGCCGATCCTGCGTCCCGGGCTCGAGCGCATCGCTACCTCCATCGACCGGCTGTCCGCCGGCCACGGATCGCTGCCCGTGCACCTGGCCGGCGGCGGTTTGATGTTGCCCGGAGCCGCCGAGGTCGTCTCGCAGTACCTGGAGCGCGAAGTCGTCGAGTACCCGCACGCCCTCTACATCACGCCCCTCGGCCTGGCCTGGAGTTCGCAATGACAGACCTGACCCTCCGTACGTACTCATTCATCGATCGGCTGCAACCGCAGTGCGCCGCGCACATCGCCGCAACCTGCCAGGGTGACGTGCCCGTGGCGGGAATGGCGGAACTTTTCGTCGAGATGTCGCCGGGCAACGAGGTGTTCCACGTCGCCGACGTCGCCCTCAAGGCGGCCAGCGTGCGCCCCGCCCTTCAGATCATCGAGCGCGAGTTCGGACTCCTGGAGTTGCACTCCGAGAGTCAGGCCGAGGTGCTGGCTGCAGGAGCCGCGATCCTGTCGGAGCTGGACCTGCAGGAATCGGACCGCCTGAAGCCGACGATCGCCTCGACCCAGTTCATCACCAACATCCACCCCTACCAGGCCCAGCTCCTGAACAAGTTCCGCAAGGGCGCACTCCTCATTCCGGGTGAGAGTCTCTTCGTCCTCGAAGTCGCACCCGCCGCCTACGCCGGCCTGGCCGCCAACGAGGCGGAGAAGGCCACCACGATCAAGATCGTGGAGATTCGCGCCGTGGGACGGTTCGGCCGTACGTTCCTGGCGGGCTCCGAGAGTGAGGTCGCCACCGCACGTGATGCCGCCGTCGGGGCGCTGTCGAGTCTCGAAGGTCGGACATGAGAGTCGCTCGGACATGAAAGTCATCGGCGTCAAAGACGTCGAGGAGAATGCCGGGGGGAAACTCCGCGTCACCGTCGGCGACATCGTCACCCCGCTCGCACGGGACCGCGCCCGCGAGCTGAACGTACGCTTCATCGCCGCGCCCGCCAGCGGGAACAGCCCCGATTACATCGGCACGCCTGCCGCCGCGTTCGAGGATCCCGCTCCGAACGGCAGGCAATCGGCCAACGACCCGCCTGCCGGAGCCCTGTACCGGCGGGGCGCCCCGGTCGTTGGCGCCAATCAGGACCCCGAGTCGGTCGCCTCGGGGCCGCACCGGGGCCCGGGCGGGCGCCTGACCGTCGTCGGGGCGGGGCACGTCGGCGTCACGACCGCCATGCGCCTCGCCGAATCCGACCTGTTCGGCGAGGTCGTGATGATCGACACCGTGGATGGACTGGCCGAGGGCCTGGCACTGGACCTCACCCACAGCTCGGGCCTGCAGCGGTTCGGGACGGCGCTGCGGGGCACCAGCGACCCCGCGGAGGCAGCCGGCGCCGATTACGTGGTCGTGACGGCCGGGCGACCCCGGCAACCGGGCATGTCCCGGAGCGACCTGATCCGGGTGAACGCCGAGATCATCAGCGCCGTCTCCGCCGACATCAGGCGGCACTCGCCCGACGCCACTGTGGTGGTCGTCACCAACCCCCTCGACGAGATGACCGCTCTCGCCCAGCGAGAGACCGGCTTCGGGCCCGAGCGCGTGCTGGGCATGGCCGGCGTGCTGGACGCCGCCCGCTTCTGCGCCCTGGTCGCCCTCGCCACCGGCAAGCGTGCCGAAGAGGTCTCGGCGCTGGCCCTCGGCAGCCACGGCGGCGAGATGGTAATTCCCCTCAGCCAGGCCCGCGTCGCCGGCCGGCCGATCACCTCGGTCCTCGACGAGGCAACCCTGAGCTCGATCACCGAGCGCGCCCGCAACTCGGGCGCCGAGGTGGTCGGGTTGCTGAAGACAGGCAGCGCCTACTACGCCCCCGCGTCCTCGGTGACCAGGATGATCATGGCCATGGTCCAGGGCAGCGACGAGGTGCTCGGTGCCTGCGTGCAGGCGGACGGTACGTTCGGCATCAGCGGCACCTACCTTGGCCTTCCGGTCCGCCTGGGAACCGGCGGGGTCGCCGAGATCGTGAACCTCGACCTCACCGCCCCGGAACTCGAAGAACTGAAGGTCGCCGCACAAAGGATCGAAGAACGGTTCAGTGAACTGGCAGGCGCCTGATGCGCGCCATCGTCTTCGACTCTCCCGGTAAGGTCGCCCTCGCCGACGTCCCCGAACCCCGCATCGAGCACCCCACCGACGCCCTCGTGGACATCAAGGTCAGCGCCATCTGCGGGACCGACCTCCACGCCCTCCACGGTGTTCCGGGCATCCCCCCCGGTACCGCGCTGGGCCACGAGTTCGTCGGTGAGATCGTCGCCGTCGGCTCGGCGGTGCAGGACCGCACGGTCGGGGAGTTGGTCAACGCCAGCGACTTCACGGCCTGCGGGCGCTGCTGGTGGTGCCGCAAAGGCGACCACTGGGAATGCGAGGATCGCAGCTTCTTCGGCTTCGGATCGGTGTTCGGCGAGCCGCTGCCTGGGGCTCAGTCGGAGTTGATCCGCGTACCGCACGCCGATGCGGTGCTCTGCCCGGTGCCCGAGCACTGCACGCCCGAGGCGGCGGTCTTCGTGGGCGACACCCTGGCCTGCGGGTTCGCGGCCGCCGAGCGCGCGGGTTTGCTGCCGGGCGAGACCGTCGCCATCGTGGGCGGGGGCACCGTCGGCCAGATGGCCAGCCTGGCCTGCCAGATCATCGGCGCGGCGACCGTCGTCGTCACCGACCGCCTCCCCGCACGCCTGCAGGTGGCGGCGGACAACGGGGCGATCGCCGCCACCCCCGCCGACGCGGAGGGGATCATCGCCGAACTCACCGATGGGCGAGGTGCCGATCTGGCGATCGACGCCGTCGGAGGGCAAGCCCCCCTCCTGGCCGCCTGTGACCTCGTGCGGCGACGAGGCCGGATCGTGTCAGTGGGGGCGCACTTCGACGCCACCTTCCCCTACCCGATCGCCAAGGCCTTCGCCGAGGAGCTGACGCTCAGTTGTGCCATCGGGGACTCCATCAGGCTGCGCGACCGGATCTTCCCGCTGCTGGCCGCCGGAGTGCTCGATCCGACCGTCGTTGTGACCGCCTCGGTCTCACTCGCCGAGGCCGCCGAGGCGTACCAGCGGATGGCCGCCCACGACGAACTAAAGGTGCTGATCCACCCCTGAGGCGGCCCACCTCTCCCTCGGGTCTCGGTAGGAGTGTGCCGAGTCACTCGGTTGGAGTCCTCGCCGAGCCGCCGGGGGCTGGATTCCGGCTTCCGCCGGAATGACGCATATCGCGGTTCGGCGCGTTCTTCAGCAGTCTCTCTAGGGGGTCAGGCTGCCGATGGACTCGCTCAGGATGTGCGTGTACTTGAGGATGGTCACGCACACCACGATGACGATGCCTCCCAGCCCGATGGTGGCGAGGCTCACCCGCGGCACCGTCCACAGCCGCGCGCGTCCAGCGGCCTGCCGAGACTGCTTGGGCTCTGCCGCGGTGCCACGCCTGCCGCGCCTGGCGGCCCATCTGTCGTGGCTCCTGCCGCGGCCCGCAGTCCCTCCAGCCGACCGGCGGGCGGCGCGGCTGAGCGGGATGAGCAGCAGCGTCATGACCGAGTACATGGCGATCTTGAGGTAAAGGGAGATCGTGTAGGGCTGTGCGTACGGGAGCGTGAACAGGGCCCGCGCCTGGCTCGCCGACAGCGGCGGCGGGTAGGCCACCAGGATGTTCAGATTCAGGATGCCCGTCAGCCACATGACGAAGGTCACCGCAATCGCCGCCCGCACGAGCCGGTTCACGTTCCGCTCCAGGAAGTCGTTCGTGCGGACCGAGAACCATTTCGCCCGGTTCGGGGAGCTGATGCACACCAGGGCCAGCGCCACAGCGAACCACAGCACACCGAAGATCGAATGGACCGTGAGGAGGATGACCTCGCCCGGGTTGGCCTCAGGGAGTTCGGCCACCTCGCCGAACTCGGCTGCACTCAGCAGGGTATTGGCCTCGGGCACCTCGATCGTCAACTCGCCGTGGCCGAGCGAAGTCGGAATGTCGCTCTCGGCTTCATCAATCGGGTCGAAGGCGTTCACCACCACGGTCCAGCGGCCGGGTCCGGGAACGATCACCGTGCCCCTGTAGAACCCGAACGGGTACTCGTCCGGGTAGTTCAGATGCGGGTAGTTGAAGGAGAAGATCGCCGTGCCACGGCGGCCCGCCAGATCCCGCAGGCTGGCCAGAATGACGTAGTCCGGCGCCACCGGTTCGGTGGTGCCCGGGTGGTACAGGCGCGCGATCATCGGCACGAAGTTCGGAGACAGCGCCTCGTACCCAACAGGGTCTTCTTCCAGAACCACCGTGACCGGACCCCGCGGCTCGTAGTAGCCGCCAATGCCGCGATTCACGTCGTCGTCCTGAGCAGCCACGCCGCCGGCGGCGCCGGCGGTCAGCAGGATCAGCAACAGCGAGCCGGCCATGAGGCGGAGCCGCCGGCGAGCCGACTTGCGGGTGCGGGCGTGCTTGGCGAACGGACTCATCGGCGGGCCTCAGTCCCTCGCCGCAGCGCCACCGGTTGTCGCTGCTGTCGAGTCACCGGCACTCGGGGAGTTGTCGGCATCCGGGGTGTCCCCGGCATCGGTCTCGTCGTCGAGGAGCGAGCGGCGGCGCCGTACGACGAGCAGCAGGAGGGCGACCACAGCGCAGATCGGCAGGACGATCGCCAACGCGGTCGCCACTCCCGAGCCGCCATCCTCCGACGTCACGAGCCGGCCGGTCGCGTCGATCTCGAGAGTCTTGCGCTGTGCGGCCTCGATGGCCGGGAGCGAGGAGCTGCCCTGGTGAGCGGTCGCCAGGATCTCCCAGCGCCCCGGACCCAGCGGGAGCACCCCCGTGTAGACCGCGAAATCCGACTCCTGCAGCTCGATCGGCCCGACCACGTTGCCGTTTCCAGTGGCGGCAACCCTCACGCCGAAGCCGGACACCGACTCGCCGTACTCCCGCTCGAGGAGTTTGACGGTGACCAGGACGCCGCCAGGCGACTCTTGAAAGTCCATCGTCGACACCCACAACTGGACCTCGCCGGTGAAGTGGTGAGCCAGCACCGTCGGGGCGAACAGGGCGCACGACGCCAGCGCCGCGACGGCCAGCGCCGCGAGACGGCGAAGCAAGGCCCTCCGGCCGGCGAGCGTGCCGCCGGCCGCGACCCGGCTAGGCCGGCACCCGGTCCGGACCGTCGTCCTGGTCATCGCCCCCCTGCCTCGATGATCGCACAGTTCCCGACTGCGCATTCCAGCGGCCGTAGAACCCGTCCACCTCCACGTCCGCCTGCGTCAGCCGCTGCTGGAACCAGGCGTCGAAGAGTCGCTGCCGCTCCTGGTCCACCAGCACACTCAGGATCTCCTCCCGTGCCACGTCATAGGGCGTCGCGCCGATTTCCTCCCGGGACTCCACGAAGAACAGCAGCCAGCCGATGGAGGCTTGGATCGTCTCGCTGACCTCTCCCGGACCCAACGACCCGATCACCTCCAGAATCTCCGGAGGCAGTGGGCTGGTGGAGGTGACGACGCCCATGCTGCCAGCCTCGAGGGCGCCGAGTTCGTGCGCCGTCTCGAGGAACGTGGCTCCTCCCCGGGTGGCGCTGCGGAGTTGGTCTGCGTCGGCGAGCGAACCGAAGAATGCGGTGTGCACCGTCGCCGACCAGCCGGACTCGTAGCGGTACGACTCCAACTCGTAGATCCGTGTCACTTCGTCCTCCGCGATGGCGACCTCCGGGAACAGGGCCAGTGCGACGCGCCGGGAGATGTCCCCCGCTCGCTCCGCCACGCGCAGGTCGTCGGGAGTCAGGTTGGACTGGGCGAATTCCTCCGGCGAGACGGCCTCGAGCGCCAACTCGAGGTCGGGATCGATCTCCACCTCGAGACCGAATTCCCCCGCGACGATCTCAAGCATCGTGAGCCGGATCAGATAGTTGAGCACGAACCGCAGCGCCACCGGCCGCTCGAGGGGTGGGATCGTCGAGCCCGTCTGCCCACTGGTGGCGGGCGCCGCCAGGTAGCGCTCGGCCAGCGCATTGACCTCGACCGCCGGTATCTCCCACCCTTCGACGACTGCGGCCACCTCGCTCGGCCCTGTTACCTCCTCTTCGCCGCAGGCGGCGGCGAGCAGCGCCACACTGAGGACCGCGGCCGCGACGCCCGGAATCCGCCGCCTCATCGGCCTTCGTGCTCCAGCACCTGAGCGAGCCACGGGTTGAGTTCTTCCTCCTCGACGGTCACGAGTTGCAACTCGTTGAGCGCCTCTGCGAACCGCGGGTCGATCCCGCGGTCGATCTTCTCTCCCACCGCGACCGATTTCAAGCTGTCTATCACCTTCGGAATGACCGTGTAGACGTGTGGATCACCGTCGAGCCGCGCATAGTGCCCGCCGCCGCTGAACGTCTCGGCGCCGAAGCTGACCCGCCACCGGTCGCCGGTTGCTGTATGCACGCTGACCCGCAGCAGCGAGTCGCGCAACCCGAACGCCGGGTCGTCGCCGTCCACCAACAGCCGGCGGTAGGAACGGAGCGGGAAGAGCACACGCTCCACGTCGAACATCAGGGACTGAATGACCGGGTTTGCATCAGCCGTGCTCCAGAGCCCGGGGCCGGCCTGGGTCACCTCCACGGTGCGACCCTCGAAGTCGACGGCCACGCTGTCAACCTCCTCGGCCGCCAGCGGCAGGACCTCCCAGATCGTCTGCGACTCCTCCGAGAGCTGTCCCTGGAGCTCCCGGTAGTCGGCGGCGTGGTCCACGTCGGAACAGCCGATCGCCACGAGTGCGAACGCGATCACCGCGGTGCAGAGACAGCGGACCCTCGGACTCATCCTGCGCGCGACCTACGGAGGGTCAGCAGCAAGAGGGCGAACGCGGCCACCGCCGGGAACACGATCGAGTTGCGGATGTACAGACCGCGATCGTCCTCGGTCAGGACCAGTCGCGGCACACCCCGCACCGGACGCATGGCGCTGATGAGATCGTCCTGCCGGGCGACCCACGAAACGAGCCGCGCGGAGAACTCGCCGTTGCCCAGCCGGTCGAAGTAGCCGTTGGCGGCAACCTCCACGGTGCCGACCACCCCGATGCGGGTCCGGGCGATCTCGAGATCGCCGAACTCCCCCTCGACGCTGCTCCAGTCCGTTATCAACCCGAGCACGAACGGGCCCTGGGTACCGTCATCCAGCGAACTCCGCGAACTCGAAGTCACGAGCGGCGAGATCCACGCCTGATCCTCGAACGCCAAGCCGACGAGCGCGGATTCGACCGGCTGCGCTGCCACGAGGAGCAGCGGAATGTTGTCGCGTGTCAGCGACTCCGTCACCGGGCTGCCGCTGGGGTACCGGTACGCCACGATCGCTCCGGGGTCGTCCTTGAGCGAACTCCGGTCCGACACGGTGCCCTGGCGAACCGCCACCCCCCACGGGCGGAGCAGATCGTTGAGTTGAGTCGTCGCCGGAACTCCGGCGGAGTCGGCGAAGACCACGAGGCGCCCGTTCGCATCGGCGTGACGCCGGAGCATTTCGATCTCGTCGGGCAGGAATTCCACCCGGGCCCCGGCGATCACCACGACCGAGCAGTTGCCTAGCCGCTCGACCCCGCCGACCGCTCCCAGCGCCAGGGGTTCCACCCTGAATCCCAACTGGCGGAGCGCCTCGGCGAACTGCGCGAATCCGCCCGGGAGGATGTCCTTGATGTCACGCTCGCCGTGCCCCACGGTGAAACACACCACCGGCGGGTCGATCCGGGCAAGCCGCTGCAGCGCGCTCGTCACCTCGATCTCCAGGATGTCGTCCACGAGCTCCCGCCGCCCGTCCATCTCCACCATCATCTGCCCGTAGGTCCTGGCCCCGACCGCCTTGGTGAGAGCGGGTTGGGCATCAGGATCGACGAACTCCAGCCTGATGTTGTCGTTCTCCAACTGGTAGCGCCGGATCAGGGAGCGCATCTCTACCTGCTGCGCCGAGCCCGGCTCCACGAATCCGTAGATCGTCGTGGGCAGGCTGACCGCGTTCAGAACGAATCGTGAGTGGTCGGTGAGCGTGAACCGCTTCTCGGGGGTCAGGTCCACCTGCCCCTTGGCCACGATCGAGGCACCCCCAACGCCGGCAGTCACGAGTAGGCCCAGCAGGACTCCCGCAAATCGACCGCGGATCGCACCCTCGAACGACCGCGGGCGCGGCTCCTTCAGCCACAGCACAGCCAGGCACAACCCGAGGCTCATGCCCGCCACGAAGTAGAGCCCGTCCCCGAGATCCAGCAGGCCGCGCCCGCTGTTGGCGATGTGGTTGGTGGGCGCAAGATAGGAGATGACGCTCTCGAACCGTCCACCCAGCCAGCCGGGCACGAAGTCCAGCACCCACAGAGCGATCAGGACGCCGAACCCCACGAACGCAGCCGTCGCCGGCGACCGTGAGCGGGCCGAGATGGCCAGGGCGATGGCGTTGAACATCAGCAGGATCATCAGGAGTCCGATGTACCCCGTGGCGGTCTTGCCGATCTCGACATCCACCTCCCGGTTCAGGAGCCAGATGTAGAGCCAGACGATGCTGACGATCATCCAGGTCAGGAGCGTGTTGGAGACGAACTTGGTGATCACCAGCCACCAGCGGGACGTGGGCCACGACAGGGTGATGTCCAGCGCGCCGGTGCGTCGCTCCTCCGCGAAGGAGCGCATCGCCACGATCGGTGCGAGAACCACGAGGGTCGTCTCGATGTTGGAGTAGTAGCCCTCCAGATCGGCGAGCCCGCGACTGAAGAGGAGTACGACGAAGAAGATTCCCGAGAAGACGATGTAGCCGGCCACCATCGCCCAGGTCACGGGCGAGACGAGGAGTGCTCTCAGCTCATTGCGCAGACTCGTCATGCGGAAAAGGCCTTCACGTCACTCCGGAGAGGGATCGGCATGAGTGATCCCGGCACGCTTGAAAGCGGCGCCGATGAGATCCGTGAGGGGTTCGAGATGCGCCACCGACCACCCCTTGGCGATCGTCGCCTGCACGAGCGTGCTCACCGACCGGGGATCCTCGGCGTCGATGACGAGGTTGTTGCTCCTGCCGCTCCCGGCCTGATAGACGATCGATGCACCGACCGAGGTCACTTGGCGCCTGAGTTCATCGAGAGTCGGCCCGAGCACGCCGATCCGCCAGCGCCGTGCCACCCGGCCGCTCAACTCCGCGCCGATCAGGGAGCCGTCATAGACCAGATGGCCCTCTGAGAGCACCAGCACACGATCGCAGAGGATCCGGGCCTCGGGAATCATGTGGGTAGAGAGCAGGATGGTGTGCTCGGCGGCGTACTCCGTCAGGACGTCGCGGAAATCCCAGATGTGGAGCGGGTCGATGCCGGCCAGAGGCTCGTCGAGGACGAGAACCGGTGGCCTGCCGACCAGCGCCTGCGCCAGGCCCACCCGCTGGCGGTAGCCCTTGGAGAGGTTGCCCACCAGCCGCCTGGCGACCGGCTTCAGGTCCATGTGGTCGAGCGCCAGCTCCACGGCTTCGGCGCGCTCGGCACGCGGCACCTTCTTCATGTGGGCCGCGTATTCGAGGTAGCTGGTGACGCGCAGATCGTTGGGAAACGCGGCACGTTCGGGGAGGTAGCCGATCTTGGCGCGCGCGTGTTGCGGATCCAGGCGGCCGTTCACCCCGCCGACGACGATGTCCCCGTCGTTCCAGTCGATGAGACCGCTGACGCAGCGGATGATCGTCGACTTGCCCGCCCCGTTCGGGCCCAGGAGCGCGGTAACGCCCTTGCCGAGTTGGAACGAGACGTTCTGTACAGCAGGTCTACTGCCGTACAGCTTGGTCAGGTTGCTGACCGTGAGATCTGGCTCTTGGACCGTCGACTCGTTCATGATGGTTCACCGTGCGCCCCCCGGTTTGCTCTGCGAAGCAGCCTGACTCCAGAGGCGCTAGGCATCACCACCCGTCGCCGCGGTCAGTGAGACGATCCGGCCTTTCTCGATGACACAGACCCGATCAGCGGCGGAAATGGCCTCCGCGGACCGTTCGTCGACGACGACGATGCCGATTCCCTCCCGGGCCAACCCGTGCAATACCCGGTACAGCTCGGCCACGATGAGCGGGGCCAGACCCATGGACGGCTCATCGATGAGCAGCATCTTGGGTGCGGAGATCAGCGCCCGGCCGATGGCGAGCATCTGCTGCTCGCCGCCGCTGAGGGACCCGGCCTCCTGGTCGGTGCGCTCCTCCAGGATCGGGAAGAGCGCGTAGATCCTCTCCAGCTGCTGCTCGACGACGTCGGGAGGGGTCCGCGCCGCACCGGAGAGAAGGTTCTCCCGCACGCTCAAACCGCCGAAGATCCGGCGACCCTCGGGTGCCAGGGCCATACCCCTCTCGACCCGCAGGTGCGGCGGCTCGTGGGTGACACGCGCGCCCTCGAAAACGATCCGGCCCGCCGTCGGGGAAACGACGCCGATGATCGACTTCAGCAGGGTCGACTTGCCAGCGCCGTTCGGGCCGACGATCGCCAGCACCTCACCCTCGTCCACGGACAGATCGATGTCGAACAGCACGGGCAGGCGCCCGTAACCCGCCCGCAGGCTCTCGATCCCAAGCATCGACCGTGTCCCCCTACTGCTCGCCCAGGTAGTGCTCTTGGGCTGCCTTGGAGCTGCTCACCTCATCGGGCGTGCCCTCGGCGATCACCTGGCCCTCGGCGAGGGCATAGACGACGGCGCAGTGATCGAACACGATCCGCACGAAGTGCTCGATGAGACATACGGCGAAACCGAGGTCGGACTGCAGGCGGGTCACGAGGCGGAGCAGATCGCTGGCCTCGAACGAGTCCATTCCGGCGCTCGGCTCGTCCAGCAGGAGCAGCCGCGGCCGGCTCATAATGCTTCGGCCGATCTCGGCGCGCCGCTGCCCGCCGAACGAGAGTACGCCGGCACGTACATCCAGAACCTTCTCGAGGCCCATGAGCCGGGCAACGGCACGTGTCAACTCGGTGGCCTGCTGCTGGTCGCGTCGCGGCTTGGGGAACTGGAAGACCGAGGTGAAGACCCCGCCGCCGATGCTCAGGAAGGCGCCGGTGATGAGGTTCTCGAAGACGGTGAGATTGGGATCGATGTGATTGGCCTGGAACGTCCGGCACATCCCCAGGCGCGCCCGATTCCACGGGTTCATGTCGGTGATGTCGGTACCGAAGGCGTGCACGCGCCCCGAGTCTGGAACGGTGAACCCGTTGATGACGTCGAAAAGCGTCGACTTGCCCGATCCGTTCGGACCGATCAGCCCGACGATGGTGCCGGCCGGTATCCGTAGCGTCGCCCCCTGCAGCGCCCGCACGCCGCCGAAGGAGACGTGGATGTCCTCCGCCTCCAGGACCATGCCCTCGGTTACCGGAGGAGGCAGCGCCGCCTCGACCACTTCGAGAGCGGCCAGCTGCCCCTCTTCCCAGGTCTCCCGGCCGTTCCCGGCCGGAATGGCGGTCACGTCGGCGCCTCGGACTCCGCCGGCTCCTCCTCGGTGCCCGCCGCCTCTCGCAATCGAGCCACGTCACGCTTCTGCTGGAGGATGTCGAGCAGCGTTCCCGCCATACCCCGCGGGCCGAGAAGGGTTCCGCCGATCAGCCCGGCGCCGCCCAGCAGGTACACCGACAGCCGGTGGGTCTCCAGGGCCGCGGGCAGGATCTGGAAGGCGACCGCCACGCTGGCCAACCCGATGATCGTCTGCGTGCCGGCGACGACCGGAATCGCCAGAAGGAACAGCGACTGGAAGAGGATGTACTGGGTCAGAGCGGGAGGCGACTCGAGGAAGGGGGCCGTGAACGCCCCGGCGATCCCGATGAGGAACCCGCCGACGGCGAAGGCGATCACGCGGTAGCGCCACGGTGAGATCCCCACAGCGGCGGCCGCCTGCCTGTCGGTTCGCACGAGATGGATGGCGCGCCCGTGCCGGGAGCGCCGGAGAGCATGCAGCAACAGACCCGAGATGACCATCACGCCGAAGGAGAGGTAGAAGTACCGCATGTCGCTGTTGAAATGGAAGCCGAACACCTTCGGGCGGGGGACGCGCACGTCCGCGCCGGCCCCGCCGGTGACCCACGTATACGTGAACAGCGTGCGTTCCATCGTGACCTGCAGACCCATGGTCAGCACCATGACGTAGACCCCGGAGAACCGGGCCGTGGGGATCGCCACCAGCGCCGAGAGCACCGTGGCGCAGGCCACCCCGCCGATCATCGCGGGAATGAACGGCCAGGGCGCCGATCCCCCCAGACCCTCCCGCAGCAGGTAACCCGTCATGTAGACCGAGGTCCCCAGGAGCGCCGCACCGGCGAGGGTCACCTGACCCGCCCAGCCGATGATGACGGCGAGCCCCATGACGGTGATCGCGGTCAGGAAGCCCGCCGTGGCGAGGAAGATCCAGTACTCCCTGACGAATTGCGGGACGATCCCCATGGCGAGCGCCAGCAGCAACACGCCCATGAGTTGCGGGGAGGGCTGGAAGCCGGATAGCGAGCCCGGAAGCCGCAGCGGTGACCTGGCGGTATTCAGTGACATGGACTCACGTCTCCGCAAGCCGGAACTGCGAGCGCTTCCTCCGCGCCACGATCACGACGCCCAGGAAGAGCACCGCCATGAGGATGACCTCGCGCCATCCCGAACTGATCTTCCCGAACGTGCCCCCGGCGGTGTGCGCCTCGACCTGGCCGAACAGCATCGCCCCGAGCAGGGCCAGCGGCAGGCTCCTGAAACCGCCCAGGACCGCGCCCGCAAGCGACCTGATCAGCACGAACAGAATGACGCTTGCCCCGAGCCTGGTCATGGGCGTCAGTAGCACGCCGCCGAGGCCGGCCAAGGCCCCCGACAGGCACCACACGCCCATCGACACCTTCCGGACGGGGATGCCGACAATCTCGGCGGCTTCCACGTCGTCGGATATGGCGCGCATCTGCACCCCGGTCTTGGTTCTCGTCACAACGAAATGCAGCACGGTGACGAGGAAGAGGAGTATGCCGATGACCGCGATCTGATGGTGCGACACGTTGGCTTCCCAGATGGTCACGCGACCCCGCCCGAACGGGCTGGGCACGATCTCGAAGGCGCCGGGCCAGATCTCCTGGGTGATGCCGGTGAAGATCAGCATCCCGCCCAGGGCGAAGGTGGTCACGGTGACCCGTGGCCATTTCGCCATGCGCCCCGTCGCCACCCAGGCGAATAGGGCGGCCAAGCCGACACCCAGCAGGACGGCGAGGATGACCGCAGGGGCCTTGGGCCATTCCTTGGTGGCGTAAGCCAGGTTGGTGCCGTGGCCGGAGGTTCGTGCCGGATCGGCCGTCAGGTACCAGTAGAGGAAGGCCGAGCAGAGCGCGATGCCCCCGTGAACGAACGCCACCATCCGGCTCATGCGGAACGAGAGCACGAGACCGACAGCGAGAATGCCGTAAAGCGCACCGAGGGCGACACCTGTGACAAGTGCTGCCTTGACTATGAACGGCTCAAACACCGAGGACCCCTAACCGTCCGATCAGTGAGCGCTCGGGGCACCTTCCCAGACCTCCAGTCCGGCAAGGTGCCCCGAATCTGTCCCTTGTCTTTCGGCCCACTAGAGGGCTGAAAGACAGTGTCGTTTAGTCAAAGTCGTCGCAGATCTCGTATTGTTCGGGAGCCGGGATCCAGACCGCGAAATCGGTCGACGCCGCGGACTGGTTGTACTTGAACTGGTACTCGCAGCGCAGCGTGTCGTGCGCAGCCGTCTCGGCGATGCCGTTCTCCCGCTCATTGGAGGCGTCGCCCCAGGTGAAGGTGATGCCCATGCCCGGACCGGCGTCCCATGGCTGCGCCTCCCAAGCCTCCATCATGTTCTCCCGCGTGATGTCCGGGCCGACCTGCTTGGCGGTCTCGATGAAGATGCGAGCGCCGGCGTAGCCCGACTGGGTGATGTGGTGGATCTTGAGGAGTTGGTCGGGGTTGTACTTCTCGAGTGCGGCGAGGTACTCGGTGTTGTCGTTCCAGACCTTGAACGTGGTGATCGTCCACATGCCCTTGAGCGGCCAGTCGCCGACGAACTCGCCCAGGGCCTCCGCCGCGAAGTGGTTGCCGCTGACGCCCAGAGGCGGCCAGTAGCCCTGCTGTTCGGCGGCGATCATCCAGCCCGCCATGGGAGCGGCCCAGGCGAAGTGGATGACGTGGTCCGGGTTGGCAGCCTGCATCTCGATGACCGCAGGCGTGTGGTCGGGTGTCTCGATCTCGATGGGCTGCTCGAGGACGACCTCAATGCCCGCGGGATCGTAGATGTCGTGCATGGCGTCCGCAGCGAGGCGGTCCTCAGGAATGTTGAGGTAGATGATCGCGACCGTCTCGGGCTCAAGGATGTCCCGCACCCAGATGGAGTTGGCGTGCGCCTCGTGGATGGTGGCCATGTGCGTCGGGAACATCCAGGGGTCGCGCCACTCGCTGGTGAAGAAGCCCCAGGAGCCGAACCACGGGACCTGATCGCGTGCCAAGTCCTGGTGGAGCTCGCCGGTGCCCCAGGTGATGCTGGTGATGAAGCCAAAGACCTGGTCCTCGTCCACCAGCTTCCTGAAGCAGGCACGGGCACGGGCCACGTCGCCGGCGGCGTCGCAGTTCGTGACGCTGATCTTGCGCCCGTGTACGCCGCCCTCGTCGTTGATCGCATCGAACATGGCGACGGCCGCGGCCACGACCGGGATCGTCACGATCTCGGGAAGCGGCAGACCGTCGTCGCTGATCGCCCCCAGCTTGATCTCTGTGGCACTGACGCCGGGCGCCGTACTGCCGCCCGCTGCTGCGGGCTCGGGCTCGTCGGCGGGTGGCGGCTCGGCAGCCGGCGGCGGCTCCGCCGCAGGTGGCGGCTCGGCAGCCGGCGGCGGCTCCGCGGCGGGTGGCGGCTCGGCAGCCGGCGGCGGCTCGGGTGGCGGCTCCGCGGCGGG